>BNJV01000205.1_pt1 | contig 246611 bp, 328 predicted proteins | sample 8540591 | NCBI WGS metagenome assembly BNJV01 (sample SAMD00202457, study PRJDB9452) | human saliva metagenome | host: Homo sapiens | reverse complement strand
GATGGGCGTCTGCCTGTTTGGCGTCGTCTTCTTCGATGCGCTTGCTGGGTGCGAGCGATGATGAGCTCGCTGAGCTGTGAAGGATGCCATGTGGGCAAAAGCCCGCGGGCCATCAGCTCCTCGCCCGGTTCCCCAGTCCTGACTTCCATGTCAGAAAATTGAGGTTGAGCATCCCTGCAGATCACGATTCGTTACTGCAGCCGGCGCCAAGCTGTTGGGCGCGACAGAGAAAGCGATTGTTACGTTGCTGAGATCAACCGAGAGCATCGTCGATTTGGTCCGACGTCACCACCGCGCGATATCGACCAACTCCTGCGGCCTCGTCCTTTCTTGGTGAACGAAAGAACCCGTTGACGCTCGCATAGCAAGCCTGGCTTTGGTGTGTCTTCCTCAGCGCCGGAGGCCGGCGGCTTTTTGGCGGAGCAAGGCGGGATTCGCTCGATGTTCTTCCGCCTTTTCGCGAGGCTGAGGCACTTAGGCGTGGTGCGTCCACTCGTTGCTGACCGCCGTCGGCAAAGTATCTCTTCCAGATCCGGGAACGCTTGCCTGATGTCATCGACGATCTGCGCACACAGCGAAAGCTTCTTTTCGGTGTGCGCGTCAACAACGACGAGCAGGGGCAACGTCACCGATCTCTCCAGGTGACCGACGCGGTGGCGAACATAGATTCCGTCGATCTGCGGATTCCCAGTGTTTCAATGATTTTCAACACTGAGCGCAAGAATTTTCGCAGCTGCAGGGTGTGCGGAATACTCGAGATAGTGGACGCCCTCACCGCCGTCGTGATCGCGGACAACTCCTCGAAAACGACTCCGCGCGCCGGCGTGAGCATGGGATAAGGGGAAACTTCCCCGAGCACATCTCCGTCGGAACAGAGACAATATCGGTATCAATAATCACGGGGTTCCCTTTGTGGTGTCGTGAAGGGACACGACGATGGTAAGCGCAGCGAGACATCACGACCGCTCGTATCCGGAATTGAGAGCGGCATCGAGAAGATCCGCGTGCCAAAGTTCTTGTTGCATGGCGCCTCGGGTTCACCGTTCTGGCATATCTGCCGCTGCGGGAATTGGAACAATCGGCATCTCGGATCCGGACCATCTTGAAGAGAGCAATCTTCAGCGCCAGGTCATCCATGGCGCATCACGTCTGGGAATGGTCAAGGCAGAATCCGCCAAAATGACGGTTCGTGCGTCAATCCCGAAAATTCAAGTTAACGTCGAGCCAAAGATCGTCGACGGACAAAGTGACGAAACGATTGCCGCTATAGATTTCGTCGTTGATGCAACAGATAATTTCACCGCAAAAGTACGCGATTTCTGATACCTGTGCACGAGTCGCGCCCACATATGTGGGGCACCTCGTTTCAATGTCCTTCCAAGCATCGCTTTTCATCGACGGGTTACGCTGCGCGATGTCACCCAGAGCCACCCACTGTTGAGACGATGAGCTCGAAAACCGTCGGAGTCTTAGGAGCGGTTTTGCGGGGCAGGGAGGGTTCTGTTCTTGCAACTGAACGTCTGGAAGCGGGTGACGGTGTTGGTGATCTCCTCATCGGGCGTCTTCTCATTGTCGATGCTGCGGCTGGTAGGTGGAAGTCGTCCCCTCCGTCCCGCAATAGCCGCAGCCACCGCCTCGTCTGTCACCCCCGCCTCGCAGACCCCGAACCCATCGAATAACGCCATACACTGATCGCAGATGCAGAAGCCTGCTCGAGTAGGCGATGCAACTTGCAAGAGTATGGATTCAATCCTGGAGCAGGTTCATCCCCTCCATTGAGCTCCCTATCGAAGAGGGCACTCGATCATGTCCTGGCGTGCGATCTTGAAGCACGCTGGCCAGTTCCGCCTTTTTCCAACTCGGGCATGGATGGTTTTCTGCCATCTACCTTGATGAAAATTACGAGGCCTCACCTGAGCATCCCTGATCCCGCCGGTCGCCGGTGATATTGCGACCGGAGACAATACGGATCGTTCTGGCCTGGAGCTGCCTGACGAATCATGACGGGAGCCCGCGTCCCCAGGGAGACGAACACGGTCGTTCCCGTTGAAGACACCTCAGAAGAACCCGGACCCCATCCGCTTCCTGAGAGGATCAGTATTTACGCTCCCATCGCGTCAGCTAAGCCCACGTTCGCACTAGGGCGAAAGACTGCTCTCCAGAGCGACCACTGTCTTGCGAGCGGGCGATGTCGCTCACCGCCGCCATGGCCTTCGGCAGTGTCGGTGATATGCAGAGGTCAGCGGCTCGTCAGCCCACGCGTTGCCATCGTTTCAACCGGTGACGAGCTGCGCGCACCCGGCGAGACCCGCGAGGCGCAGATCCTGAACCTCGAACTCTGTCGCGATTGCCGCCGCCTTGGCTCGCCGCGCCGGTGCCCAGGTCGCGCGTTTTCCGGTCAACGACGATCCGGCACAGTTCGCGGATGTTCTTCAGCGCGCTGGCGGTTGCCTGACCTCATCATCACCTCCGGGCGGTGTCAGCGCAGGCGCCTGCGATGTGGTCAGGAAGTCGGCTTGGGACAGGGCGTCGAATTCGTTCGCGTCGCAATGCGGCCCGGAAAACCGCAGGGTTTCGGTGTTCTTCAGGCAGCGGATGGACGCGAGGTCCTTCTTGCAACCACTCCCAAGCAACCCCGTTTCTGTGTTCGTTTCGGTTCCACGCGTTTGTTCGACCGATTTGGCTGAACTCACTGGTCGCGACGGACACGAACTGCTGCGCCCCATCGTTGTCCGCTTCGCCGAATGGCGCGGCGCTCGCCGGCGGCAAACGTCAGCTGGTTCCAGTCGTTCTCTCCGGAACCCGATCGTCCCGAACAAACGGTTGATTGTTCCCACGCACAAGCTGGGAGTCGCGCTCGCATCTTGGCGCTTCTCTTTGCATTCCGTTAACGCACTGGCGTGTCGAAGATGTCACCTCGGATTTGAACCCCGGTCGATTCTTGCACCGCACTCGTGTCTGAAAGAAGAATCGCAGACGATACGCATCCCTTCCACTCCACCTCACGCGAAACGCAGCGAGGCGCAATACATGGTTGATATCACGGCGAAAACTCCGACCGTCCGGTCGAGGCGCGAGCCCGTGGGATTTGTCGAGGTCTCTCCGCGATCATGAGATGCCCGCGACGAATCCGTGCCCAAGGGCGATGTTCTTACGTTGCTCTTCGAATCGCTGGAACCAAGCTCTCAAGCGCACCCGACGAGTTTGGTGCCTCTGGCTCACCCATCGCGCTGTTCGCTACCGTGCGGTTGGACCTTTTCCTTGGCCGAGGACGGGGTTGAGATTTCGCGCGACAGTGCGGACAGCCGATCGCACCGGGCATTGAGATGGAAGCCCTCACAGCTGTGACTGCCAGCGGCTTTGACCGTCATCGATATGGTGAAGGGCGTTGACAAGATGGTCGCCATTCATGCGAATGCTGGCTGCCGAGGAAAAGAGCGGCGGTCGGAGGGCAGCATGGACCTCGCTCGCGCGCGTTAATTGTCCTGGGCGGAGGCGACGGAAAGCGCCAGGTGGGGCCTCAAAGCCGGACTTGGTCAGTCTGAGGTCGTCGAGCACTGGAGCGAGCGCTGATCTCCAGCCGAATATTCCGCATGTAGAGCGCTAAGTTCCAAGAAAACGGTGACCGTCCCCAGTGAGCGTTATTCCGGGTGATGGAGGATCACACAAATCCGGACCTGCGGCCGGGTTCTTGACCGAGTGTCGATGCGAGTGAGGCGGATTGCCATGGGATGCTTGTGCCAATGCCGCGCTGGATTGGGCTTGTCTCGTGTGACGCTCCTTACCATCCACGTGTGCTTTCCTCCTCTTCTCGAGGCCGTGGCTCATTTGGCGGCGCAGGGAAAAGCACGCGGATGGCGTCGGTGCACGCGCCGATGGTTGCCGCCAAAATCCTCATCGAGTTTTTCGCTGGAGGCGGTGGGGTCGCTTCCGCGAGCGAGCGGGTCAATCGCTCCGACGTTGGGTTCACTTCTGCCGAGCCCAATACCGTTGATATCGAGGGTCCCGGCATCGCGTTGCTGATATCGATACTCCCGCGTTGATTTGCAACGCGCGCAGACATGGTCGCACAGACGGGGAGCTTCAGAAACAGCAGGGAGAAAGCTCAAGTGAGTGAGTCGATTGAAATTCCCGGTCTCGAGTTTAGAGGACGCTTCCAGCTCTGGAGCACCTCGATCTCGTATGGCTCCCCCAGTCGCGCGTGTATCGCTCACCGCGCTCTCGAGGCGGCCGACCCGCGGTAGCCTCGCCTCAGCGCAAGTAGGCGAAGTTGACCGGAAACTGGCGATGCGGAGGTTCCTCACCCAGGCTTTCGATGGATCGCAGCTTTCTTCGACCAGTGTACTTTTGGTTGCGGGCAAGCGCGCGCGCGGGTGAAGAAAAAGAATCGCGGCGGCGTGATTTGTGCGCGCAACGACCAACGCCGTGATGTCAATCACGCGGGTGAAAGAAAGCTACGACGTACGAGCCTGTATCGCCACAAAGAACGCGCAGTCGAGGCCTCGGGGATGGAATACGGAGGACCACTCCGCTTGGCACTTCGGGCCTGCAGCGACTGTTGATCGATTCGCGTTGCGTGCAGTGGGATGGTCACCATCGGGTCGGACACGCCGCTCAAAAGCTCTTCGTTCCTCCGGAGAGCTCACAAGCTGCGCTTCCGCGTGCCGAAATCGTGGAAGGCTCGAGTTTGCCGATTTTCGGGAGACCAGGCTCGCCGATTTCGCGCGCGGCAGTTCAGTGCGAATCTGAACCGCGAATGATGTTCTCCATGTTCGGCGTATCGCGCGTCCAAGGTCCCCGCCGGATATGGTGCCGGCCGAGGAGCGTTGTCCGGATCGGTCGAGGCCCGTCATGGTGCGCACATGCCTTCACGACGCGCCGGCTTCAACGTGATGATCGCGACCAGCCGGCGCTCAGGAAGTCCAGGAGGGCGTCAAGAAGCAGCTCGCCTGCGTGGTCGCGTGGTGCTCGGCGAGATTTCACGCGAGGCAGTCCATCACCAGGCCCTTTGATGATGTAGCCCTCAGCTTCGATGCGGCGCGGGATCCGCGTCCAAACCTGCGGGCGCAACCGTCGGGCTGTTGACGAGGAATGAGTGTGCCCCAACGAGGGATCCACAGGTTGCGACGTGTAATCAGAACGGGAATCGGCGCTCACATCCTCTGCTGCAGTGAGGGACGCTTCAGCATAACCGGCGATGGGCCGAAAGTCGCAGCAGAGTGATTGTCGAAAAAGGACCTGACCCGCCGGTCGGCCCCTTTTCGTTATCCCATCAACAGAGCACGATCCTCAGAAAGTCTTCCGGAGGAGATACGAGCAACACCAGTCGCTCGTTGTCTTCGATGCACCCTAGTCTCACGAAGATTCCACGCGAGGAATACGTGCTGCGTTTCCCGAGGTATCTGGAGCAGGCTTTCCCATGCGCTCAACTGCTGCCAGCTTTAATCGCAGCTCATACAGATTCGCATCATTGGACTGCGAAAAATGATCTTCCACAAATGCTGGACCCTCAAAACCGCGTGACGCCCGCAAAGTTCCGGGAAAATATCGTCCATGATCGCGAAGGTTCCTGCAATCCCGCCGAAAACTCGGTGTTGAATTTCGATTGCCGCAAACCCGGCGGGATCGAGACCAGCTGAGTATCGTACTTCTCCCCACGAGCCCATTCACTTCCTCAGGTCCGCGGGCGCCGAAAATCCATATGTTGTCGCAGCAGCTCGCCGGCGTTTCGCCCAAGTGAGAGGCGCATCGGCACGACCTTCTTACCCGCTCGCGGGAAACTTCCGCCCACGCGCGTGAAGAGGTGCAGATCCAGATCGCGCAGCGATCCATCCAACGAAGATGAGCACAGTGGCGCCGACTCCCTGAACGCTCAGTGCATCGGCCGCACCCTCGAGGAACTCATCCGAGGAAGGCTCTTCTTGCGAAGTAAATTCGCTACTCCGCGCTTCAGGTGCGTGCTCGCCCATGATGGAAAATCGCGGCAAACCCGCTTCGCAAGCGCGCGCCACCAAGCGAGATATTGAATTCATGAGCGGGTGCAAGATTGCGGCGTTTTGACCCGGGCGCTCGACGAACACACAGGTTGAAAACGTTCTTGCAGTGACCTGCGTGCTCTATCCTCTCCTCTTTCAACGCGACCGATGACCACTCCACGCACCACCGCCTCGGGTGACGTGGAACTAACTCGGGCATTGCAGGCCTTGCGAATGCAAAGACCGCGTGAACGGGGGCCGTGTCAAAGGCGTCAGGGCAGTCCCATCTGTTCGCTGATGATCCTGAGTGAAGGCATTACGGTGGCTCCAAGGCCAGCCTTGCGCATTTCGTGGCCAGGCGTCGTGCCGTTCGTCATATTCGGCAAGAGCCTCCGGGTAGGGAACCCTCGACCTTCGGGTGGTGCAGCTCGCCGACTTGCCAGATCCCAGACGAGGACGGTAGGCGCGAGGTCCCGCAGCGGGCGTCCCACCAGCAGGCAGGATCAGGAAGGGTCATGCGAGGCAGCTCAAGCTGAGCTCGATCGTTCGCGGACCTCCAGCAGCGAGCCGAGGTAAACCGTGCCCAAACCCATGGATTCAGCGGCAACCTCCATGTTGTGAGCGGCCAAAACCGCGTCTCCATGGCTGCCAAGAACAGGTTGGTGCGCTGGAGCGGAGCAATATCCATTCCCGCTTCTTCACGAATTCGCGCATTGCGGTAGAGGTCGACGACGAACATGAAAAGGTCGCCCTGAGGTGCCACGTAGAGGGCTGCCGTAGCAGACTCAGCCGAGCATCACGCTTTGCCACATCGGTGACGTGAATGATTGAGAACCGCTGGCGGAAGATGAGGTGGTGCGCGACGGCTACGTCAGATGAGGGCATCGCGTCCCTTGAGGCCAAGCGCTGAGTGTCCTCGAATTTGCGGATGGCGCGATGTGCGCGCAGCACGTCAATCGTTGATTGGTCACTCCAACTTCGGGGACCTTGCTAGTCTTCGGCCTGCATTTTTGCTCCTTTGGTTGCAACGGTCGCTCTTATTGTCCGTTTTTCGGCTATTTTTCGCCAGTGCATCCCACTTTTGCGTCAACCGCGGATCGTCTTCACCCTGGGATTTTGGCAGCATTGCTTCATCGCAATTCGGTCGCAGTTTGAGTGAGACTCTGAAATGTGGAGTCTGAGATGGACGCTCTTTCGAGGATGGCTAGACTGAGAGTCATGCGTAAATCTCTCATTGCAACTATGTCCATTGCCGTTATGGCAGCAACCGGTCTTGCTGCTTGCTCCAGTGGTCCCTCATCAGCAACCAACGAAAAGTTCATCACCAAGGATCCCGCTACGGTTGTCGAAACCGGCGTGAAGCTCTCGAGCAGCGTGACTCGAGTTCAAGCTCGATGGCAGCGTTTCGAAGGCGAAAGTCGAAATTGCCGACACGGAAATTGCCGAGCAGGTCAAGGGTTCCGCGAGCCTTCGTATTCACCCCAAGAAGGTCTACGAAACCACCATTAAGCTCACTGATCCCAACGGCAAGGAATACCAGATTCCTCTGGAGGTTGTTGAAGGTAACAACTGACATTTATTCACTTCGTCCCGGGAGCCAGGCTCAGCCTGACCTCGGGGCATTGTTTCACCTAAGTCATCAGACCCATATTCATGTACTTTTTCCTGAACTTGTTCAGAAAATACGTACATGAGGATATTGACCTCTATATGATCTACATCATATATTGTCGCCTGTCCGCAGATTGCAAAAGGGCATGAGGTAAAGCATCTCGGTCATGAACAGATCGCACAGACTATCAGACGCCAAATCCCTGGACGGCGATCTCACCGCCGGTTCACGGATCTTTCTGAGGAAGCATTCGTCGCGAGCAGTTCTCGGTGACTCGGGGAACAGTTCGCGCACTCCAAGTCCTCGTCAGCGAGGGCTATCTTCGGTCCTATCAAGGTAAAGGAACCTTCGTTACCCTCACAGGAAAACAAGCGTGTTTTGTGGGGATTCGCCGTTGACCGACCGCCTCGAGGGGACAAGCGACCACGCACGCGCACGCGTCTTGGATCACCGGTGGTACTCGTCAGGAATCGGCCCTTCCTACGTCTCAAGCGCCTTCGCTTGATTGAGAACGACAACGGCTCTTTCGGTGAGCCTCGATATTTCTTTCCTCCCGATTGATCTATTCCCGGCATCCAAGAAGTTGATTTTCACCGATGCCTCGATCTATCACATCCTTCGCGATGTCTATCAGACAACGCCGAAGTTCTCGGTGGTCTCGATGAGCGCGCGAAGCATCGACCAAGAAACCCGAACAGTGTTAGAGCCCATGGGGACGCGATGCCTGCTTCACATCACTGGGTCAACTACGATCACAATGGTGCATGCATTGAAGACAGCAGTCACCCATCACCGCGTTCAAAACGACCATGACGATTGACCACGTCAAAGGCCACGCCGAACCCGTTACTCTTCGCAGAGAGCACGGCTCCACTGAGCGATTGAAGCAAGACAAGCTAGAACGTTCATATCCGTCCCACTCTCACCGTGGGAATCGATGATATTTCCCTGTGGGGAAAAAGAACTGTGTTTCTCCCCGAGCACCCAGCGTCGTCCAGGGAGTCAGGGGATGGCTGGGAGGATTTCACGAGCGCTCAAAAGTCAATGCCAATCCTGTCAATCTGGCAATGACCTATCGATATCTTTGATGCCCAGTAAGCGCTTTTGAAAAAGCACGACCACACCCGCGAAAACCCTGCTCCCAACATGGTTCCGATCATCTTGGCATGTGCCCCAGAGTTGCACAGCACCGCGTTCAAGAGACCACTTATTGTGATTCACGCGATGCGCAATGATCTCCATGAGGGAACGTGGCATTCACACTGCTTTGGGATCGATGGGGCGGCAGCGTCACCGACTCACCGACGCCGATCCCACAAATTCCCCTCGATTCGAGCCACCCAGGCGCCGAAGCCGTGAAGTGACCCTTTACACACTGCACCGGCAAGGGCCCAAGCGCTCAACACACTTGACATGGCCCGCTCTTGATAGTGCAACAGAAGCGGGAGCCCAGGCGGTCAGTCACCAGGCGCAGGCTCTCGCCCTCAGGGAGCGCGGCCTCGGCAATCCCCTAGAAGTGCACGCGGCGTGCGAGGTTCGCACCCGCCAGCACTCGGCCGGCGCGAAGTTCGCGCACAGAGAGCACCGAAGCCTCAGTGCGGGAACCAATCGCGTCCAGCAATGAAGTTCGCCGTGTTTCCAACCTCGATCCCGTAATCGGACAGGCTCCAGCGTGCGCTAGTGGCATTTGTGGGTGATGCAGTTGTACGAGCCTGTGATCTCCGAGGCGCGCCATCATCTGCGTGACATACAGGCCGTTGACTATCGACATCACGCAAGTTTCCGGTACCTGTCGGGATTCCACGGATCCTCAAATATCATCCTGAGGCCGAAGGAAACGTTGATCCGCCTCAGTTAGGTTTCCTTCACGCGGGTGACGCCTCGGCGCTGGATAGTGTCGACACGCCCCTGCAGGTGCGTATTGACCAGAGGATTCGACACGAAGTTGATGCCACTCATCTTGGAGCAGGGCGCACCAGCGCAGGAAGTACGCATTGTTGTAGGAGTGCATTGCCGTCGTGTGCGAGGCGGTCACTGCAGCCTCAATCCTGGCGCAAGTGCGCGCGCAGGGTTTAGCCCGCGAGGCCCGTCGTCGACTTTTCGTCGCAGTGCACGTCTCATGAGCAGTCCGTCATTCCGGGCGAGCTCGACTCGCGAAGTTCAGCGAGACACGGAATACCGCGGGTGAACTCAGTGCGGGATCGCGCCGATGGCGTCCACACTCATTTCCGCCGCGCGCTGCAGGTCGCGCGTTCGGGCAAACTCGATGCCTCCCTGTGAGACGCGACCAACTCGCAGGGTCAAGGAGTCCTTGAGTTCCTCGCGCAGATCGATGAGCGCGCGAAGGGCCGTCAGGTCCGTCGGTACGTCGACGTGCGAGCGCACGTACTGCGATGAACTGGGCCTGTTGACGGGCGTGCGCGGTCTGCGCGATCTTTTGAGTCCTCGGTCAGGGTCTGCTTGCGCTCGCTCACGCCTCGATGCCCTCGAAGAGGGTCCGCTCGTTGTAACGCGGCGTCCCGAGGTAAGCGCCGTATCCAAGTGAACGTGATTCGATATGCAGCAGCCGCTGGCACGTGTGTCGGACCTCTTCGCCTTCACGAGCGCCAGTCCGCGCCGATTTTCCGCGAACTTTCCGTCCGTGATGCGGATGTCGACCCGGCGGGGCCGTCTTCAATGCGGACGCCTGTGATCAGCAGGTTCGCTCCCTGCGTGTGCGGCGCTCATCGACCGATTCCCCTTCTCGATTGCGCTTCCGACAAAGCAGACGAGGATCGCGACGACCATGGCGTTGATCGAGACGATCCCGAAGCCGGGGGTCAGCCAGCCGGTCAGGGCGCCCGCGACTCGAAGGGCGACGATCGGTGCCCACTGATGGTGGTTGCGCCTCGACACTCGTCATGTCGGGTCTTCCCTGCGCGCGAAGTAGTCCGCGACCAGGACCGCGCGATGGGGAGGCAGGGGTGGCGTTGAGCAGGCTCGACCAGCCGACGAGTTGTCGTAGAGCCACAGGGCGCCCAGGGTGCCGATGACTCCAGCGACCAAGACTAGGGGCTTGCTTGATTCCGGTGATGTTCGCGCATTCAAGACCGGTCGTACCGCGTTATTGTTCGTGGTCCAGATGTTAGCTGAGGACGATGAGGGCAGGGATCAGCAGTCCCTGGCCATCATGACGTAGAAGATGTCGTCTGCCGGTGAAAGGCACCGCCGACCGCCGGAAGGAGTAACATTGCTGTGCTGCCGATGAAGAAGGCGATGACCGTCGTGATGACCGCCAGTGGTGCTGTCGCGAAAACGCGGAGCCTGGTGCGCTTCCGCCAGAGACGAAGCCGATGACGAGCCGATTGCGGTCACTGTGGTCGATTCCCTAGGTTTTGTCCGAAGATAGCTGGAGGCCGCCTCCGTCGTTCACTGCGGCGATCATCGAGTAGCTACCGAGGATTGCGATCAGGGGAAACCGAGATGAAGCGAGACGATTTCGATGGCCTTGATTCCGAAGTACGCGGAGCGGTCATGAGTCCACCTGCAACGATGACGACCGGCCAGGGCTGATTCCCGTTTCACGGGGATGCCGAACATTGCGACGCCGACACGAACCAACCCATCTGCGTGAAGGGAGATGAGTGCCGGGAGGTAGAGAACCGATGCGTCCGAAAGTGTGGCGGGACATGAGGTCGAAGCTCAGTCCGGTCTTGCGCCGAGGCAGCCCAGGGATCCGGTGTGAGACGGCCAAGATCGCGCCGCCGATGATCACCGCCCACACTGCACAGAGTAATTGGCCGTTTCGAGCTTTGCTCCAACGCTCATCGATGCGAGAGAAGAAGTTGAAGCCGTGAGATATCAAAACCGACGGCCCAAATGACCGTCGGTTCGAGATGGAATCAGCTTCAAAGTGAGAAGTCATCATCATGTCGAGTGACTTCTTCTTTTTCTCGGTAGAAAGGATCGTGCCCATCGGTTATCCTTCCTACTTCTAAGGTTTCGTGGCACTACGATTCGTAAACTTCATCAACCTGGTGCTGGACACCAGCCCAAAGTGAAGACTATCGCGCCACGAACACTCAATGCAAACCCATTCCATGTGAGACGTGACGCACCCAGAAAAAGACCGTGGCCTCACCTCTCCCTCCAAGGAAATGGGACCACGGCCATTACGGAGTTCCCCAGCGGCTACCGCTCGAAACTCCATTTTTCAGTCTGCCCTGAATGGCAATCCCACAGGTGGATGACTGTCCCGTTTTCGGAAGAGTCTTCCCGAACTGCCAGACATTTCCCAGTCGCCACGTTTTGCAGTTGACCGCCTGACAACTGTCTCCATTCCTGCGTGGGCGCGGGGACGCAGTCCCACAGGTGAATGGGAGTTCCGTTCTCATTACGCTGCTCGAAGATGTCGAGGCACTTGCCGGCCAGCATGGAGTTTGCTCCCTCGATCAAAGGGTCACATTCTGTGCTGTAGATCGGCTCGGAGGCGCTTCGCTCAGAAGACGTCGTGCGCGCACAATCCCACTCCTGAATCTTGCGTCCATTGAGGCTTGCGCCATCCCACAGGTCCAAGCACTTTCCATTTCCATTGACCAACGCACCCTGCTGAAGCTGAGTACCGGCGTGTTGTCGGGAGTGTTGGCATCCGAGTGACCGTCAGTGTTGCCGCCATCGTTGTGCGAGGCCTCGTCCTTTTGCGTGTAGAAGAAGTCCCACACGGAGAGCACGTCTGCCGTGAAGTTGACGATGAGCTGTCCTTGATCGTTGGTCTTGACGGTGAAGGGAATCTCACGCGCACGACCGCCATCAACATCGGGACTGACCGCGTACAAGTGCGCGGGAACTTCACCGTCGCCAATCGTGTAGGAAACGGGCAAGCCAAGCAAAGTCTCGGGCTTTGCGGTGGGATCACGCCACTTGTCATCATTGTCCTTCTCGAGGTTGATCAGGTGAGACCTGCGTATCACCATTGGTCATGGCGTTTGCCCAAATGGTGTTTGCGCTTCCGTTGGAGCTGACGTTATGCCCCTGGATCGACACTCCTCGGCTGACGCGGTGAAGGTTGGGTCCGTAGAGGACATTTTCGTAACCGGTAATGACGTTGTAGTAGTTACGCAGCCAGTCCTGCAGCTCATAGCTCACGAACTTGATGCGGTCAGGAAGAAGGCCATTGAGCATGTTGTTGTCCTGGCCCAGTTCCGTGGTGCGCGCCGTTTGCCGCGAATACTGCGTCAGCCAGCTGAACGGAGGGAGTGTCGAAGGAAGAGACCGTCAACGAGTCAACGTTGATATCTCCGTAATCGCCCTCATCGAACTGGTAGGTGATTGTGTACTGTCCCTTGTCCAGCCACGTGCTCCTGGCCTCGCCCGTGCTCCACCGGGTCCAGATGTCAGAGTTGTCGTTGAAATGTGTCGGGCTTGATCCCATGTACAGGACGCCGATCTTCGTGCCATCGACGTAGACGCTGCGCACAGCCATGCGTCCGGTTGCATTCGCCCAGCGCAAGACCAGACCGTAGTTGCGACTCTCGAGTGACATTGACGTTGAAGGAGACCTCCCTCGCCATTCGGGCTGCTCGACGAATCCCTTGCCCGTAGTCCTTCGTGGTCCGAGGCCGGGCAGTCCCGCGTGAGACGCGTCCTCGGCCTCGTATCGGTCGCCCGTCACGGAGTCGGAGTTCATGTATGCAGCGACGACTGCGCTCTTGCCTCCGACTCCTTGCGCTGACGTTCAGATAGTCCGCCAAGCTCGAGTTCGAGGCCTGGCTGCCCCACAGCTCGGTGTAGAGGTAGTCGGCTTTGACTGAGCCAATTGGCTGGAACCGTAGCCGTCAACGGCATTGAGTCCAACAGGCTTCTTCTGTCTGCTCCGAGTCTCGTTCTACGAGCGACGCAAACCGGCTTCGAGGTCGACGGGGTTCCTGCCGCATCCCACGCGCCCCTGAGGGTTACCGAGCTGGTCGATATGCGTTCCCTCGAAGCCCAGTTCGATCTGCTTCTTGCACTGATCGACCATATGCTGACGCCACTGAGTATTCTGCGGGTTCATCATGTGCAGGGTTGTGTCCTGCTGGCCGATCATGACGCTTGTCCAGGGGACGCGGGTGTCGTTGTCGCCTCGGATGTTGATTGCCCAGTCGCTGCTCACGCCGTGGTTTTGGTACCCCTCGCGCTGCATAGCTCATGGAGTAGGGCAGCGAGGCGACGCCGGCATCATCGCCCGAGGCGATGAATTGCTTGATGACGTCCGAGGAGAAGTTCCACTTCTTCCAGTCACTCCACTGCGGCGCGACCTTGCCGTCTTCGCAGCGCACCGGGTCTTCATGACGCCGCCATCCAGTGTAGGCACTGGAGCGAATTGATGTGGTAGTCCTGGGCCAGCTGATCGATGATGCCGTCAGTCTTTCCGCTGAGATCAGCGCTGTAGTTACCCAGGTAGCCAAAGCGCGGGTATCGCGTCCAAGTGCTGGAAACGTCAATCGCCGTATTCGCCTGGGAATCTTTAGTGTCGACTTCCACCATGTAGCCCGTGAAGTCCGTGCTCGGGGAGTAAAAGTCCAGGTTGTTTTGCCGTTTTCCGAGGCCTGGGCGGTGTAGTGATCGATCTGCTTTCCCAGGTGGGTGAGTGAGAAGTTTACTTCCCCGCTCCCTTGAGTTTGGGCAGTGACAGTGACAGGTGTACTGGCTCATAACGCGCTTGTCGGCCCAGACTTCGTAATTGTTGGGGCGGCTTCTGCTCGGTATTCTGCGCCGAGTACTCGTCGCGCTTCCCGCGAGTACACCGGCGGTTACGAGCGCCTGATCTTCTTTTGCGGTTCCAATCCGCATGCGTATCCTCACTCTGTTTTTCTGCGTGTTATCAGCGAAAACAGCCTGTTAAAGCTTCGCGATGACGCTGCAAAGATCGTCTCGAACGCATCCAGAACCATTCCTGCACGCAACATTGGCATAACAATGAATCACAGCGACTTAATTCTGGATTGAAAAATCGCTGAGAAATACCGCGGAAGAGTGACAGAACAGCTCCTGACCTGCACCGATAACTATCAGCGCAGGTCAGAGCCTCAATTACCGGAATACGTATTCACTATTTCTCAGAAAAATCGTGAATTTCCAGCGAATTCAAACATGAATGGTCTCAATGGTTGACACGATGACTATCGAAGAAAACCCGCGCCCTCCACGGAGCAAGCGGCGCACCCATCTCTTCCCACACATCTCGCATTGGTCAGACTGGGACAAACGCAGGTACGGCCTCGGAAATCTCTGAAGGAAGGACCAGCCAGATCTTTCGATGAAAGATTTGCAATAACTACCAGCTGGCGCTCACCCAAGGTGCGGCGGAAGGCGAAGATCTCACGATGTCCCGCATCGATGCGCTCGAAGCGCCCATCGGCAACAACCGGCAGGTGATGACGCAGGCGAATGAGCGCGCGGAAGTAGGAGAACACCGAGACCGGGTCCCCCACCTGCTCGGAGGCGTTGATGACCGGGTAGTTCGGATTGAGAGCAATCCACGGCGTACCCGTCGTAAAACCGGCATTGTCCGATGCATCCCACTGACGGGAGTGCGCGTTATCGCGCCCATCGCGCGCAGGCCATCAAGGACGCGCTCGGGATCGTCTCCGTGTTCGGTGGCCACACGGTAGTAGTTGGTGGACTCGATGTCCTCAAAGTCCTCGATCCCCGCGAAGACCGTGTTCGTCATGCCCAGTTCTTCACCCTGGTAGATATAGGGGTTCCGCGCAGGAGATGAAGAATCGTCGCAAGCGCAGTCGCACTGTCATACCAGTACTTTTTCATCGCCGAAACGACTAACCGTGCGCGGTTGATCGTGGTTGCACAGGTAGAGGCTGTTCCATCCTCGCTCGGCGAGGCCTTCTTGCCAGCGCGTGAGCGAGTCCGCGAGGTCTCCTGTCTCCAGCGTGCGGCGGCCAAATTTTTCCTTCGGGCAGGCCTAAGCCGACGTGCTCGAATTGAAGATCATGTTGACTTCGTGGCGCGCGGGATCAGAGTAGAGAGGCGCATTTTCGAGGAGTACTCCGGGGGTTTCCCCAACAGTGAAGATCGCTCCACGGCCCTCGAAAACCTCACCATGCATTTCCTGGAGGAATTCATGCAGGCGCGCGACCTCCATGTAGAAGGGGCTTCCGTCGGCAAGATCCTGACCGCTGGCAGGTGCCATCGGGAAGGCCGGGGACCTCGAGATCAGGTTGATAACATCCATCTGGAAGCCATCGACCCCGCGGTCTCAGCCACCAGCGCATCATTTCGTAGACGGCCCTGGCGAACTTCGGGTCCTCCCAGTTCAGGTCGGGCTGTTTTTCTGCGAAGAGATGGAGGTAGTCACTGACCGGTATGCGGGTCGTATTTCCACACGGGACCGGAGAAGAATGACCCCAATTTCGTGGGTTCGGCTCCGGGGTCTTCCCTCAAAACCCGGACGCGGGTCACGCCAGTAGTACCAATCGCGCTTTGATTATCGATCGAGGAACGCGACTCAATGAACCACGGGTGCTCGTCCGAGGTGTGGTTGACGACCAGGTCCATGACCAGTTTCATCCCTAGGGAGTGAACGTCTGCGATGAGTTCATTGAAGTCGTCCATGGTCCCGAAAGCGGGATCGATGTCCTGATAATCGGAAATGTCGTAGCCATTATCGGCTTGGGTGAACGGTAGATCGGCGAAAGCCACAGGACATCAACGCCCAGTTCCTTCAGGTATCCCAACCTGGAGCGGATCCCTGGAGATCGCCGAAACCATCTCCGTTCGCGTCATTAAATGAGCGGGATAGATCTGGTAAACAACCGCGCCTCTTCCACCATTCATCGGCCGGAAAATGAAGTGCCGAGTGTGTTTCGGGAAGTTGAGTTTCATCGAATAACACAGAGAACCTGCCAAATCTTCGTTGGTGGAGGTGCGAATGCCCTGTGGACCTTGGATGTCTCGTGATCTCAGTGAACACCAACTTCAGGCGATGTCTACACGCGTCCCTCCCGCCTCTCCCCCTCCATCCATCTCCTCCTGCTTTAGCTCGCTCACCTACGGCCTTAGAACAGTCATAGGCCCGGAGTCAGTGAGCTAAAGCAGGAATGAGAGAGCGAAGTGGGGAGGCACGCCCTGACCGCTGCGCTGTATCCCTTCGCCCCGTCCTCACCTTCGTCGCGCCACCGGCGAGGCCAGCGACGATATAGCGCTGCAGAGCAAAGTGAAGAGGAGCAAAACCGGGATTGCAATAACCGTGGCAGCAGCCATCAGGGTCATTCCAGTTCGTCGCATACTGACCGATCAAGCGGTTCAAAGCAACCGTCAAAGGCCGCAGATCCGCCTTCGTCAGCAAGGGTCAACGCGAAGGTGAATTCACCCCAGGTCATGAGGAATGAGAAGGATCCGATCATGATGACGCCGGGGCGAATCGTTGGGATCACCACGCGAACGATGGTTCCAATGATTCCGAGGCCATCAAGTCGCGCCGCCTCCTCAACTTCCTTCGGGAACTGCTTGAAGAACGGTCGCAGCATGATGATCGCGAAAGGCAGGGTACCCGTCACGTCCGCCAAGATGATCGAGGGAGGGTGTTAACCATTCCCGCTTGACGGAAAAGCACGAACATCGGGATCGAAATCGCGATGGCGGGGAGGAGCTGAACGACGCTCAACAAGATCAGCATTCCGGTTGTCACTGCGCTCCTCATTCGTGCGATCGCGTAGGCCGCGGGGATTGCAAAGAGCAGCGTCAGTACCAGACACCCAGCAGCGATGATCGCCGAGTTCCCCAGGGCTTTCCAGATCCCGAAGTTGTCACTGAAGGCGACTCGGAAGGAATCAAGCGTCGGATTTTGGGGGATGAGGTGCGGTGGCTGAACGAAGGTTTCTTTCTGCGTCTTGAAGGCCGTGCACACCATCCAATAGACCGGGAAAAGATAGAAGATCGCCATGACCCATGCGGCGGCAGATTTTTGCGATGCGCACGCGGCCTTCACGCTTCTCGTGCTTGGTCTTCGCAAAGTCCTCGTTTCCGAGGCCTCGGCGCGCTTTCCGTCCTTGGGTGCACTTTCGCTGGCCACACCTTGGACTTCGAAGTCTCCACAGACATTACGCGTCCTCCTTATCCAGCGAACGAACATAGAACCACGACAGCGCCAAGGGCAGAACCATCGTCAGCATCGAGGCGGCTGCACCATTACCGAAGTCGAAGACCTTGAAGGTCTGCAGGTAGGTGAAGATCGGCAAAGTCGTCGTCGCTCAACGGGCCCGCCTTTCGTCATCGTGTAGATCAGGCCGAAGACCCAGTAGGTATTGATGACGCCCAAGAGCAAGAGCGAGAAGACGACGGGACGCATGAGGGGTTCCCGTGATGGAGAAGAAGGTACGGATGGGGCCCGCACCATCAACTTCGGCGGCCCTCGTACAAGCCATCGTCAATGGTGTGCAATCCCGACAAGATCAGGAGCATGTTGAAGGGCATTCCGACCCAGAGGTTTGCGACAACGACCGCGACCATTGCGGTTGTTGGACCGGTGAGCCACATGACCGGTTTGTCGACCAGGTGCATTGAGGTCAAGCAGTAGTTAATGACGCCGAAATCAGAGTCGAACATCCAGCGGAAAGATCGTACCGGTCACAACGGCGGGAAGAATCCAGGCGACCAGCAGTAGTGCGCGAATAATGCCGTTTCCGGGAAGGGCTTGCGGAAGAACAGTGCCAGCGCGTATCCGACGAGAACTGTAAAGCAAGGGATGCGACGGTGAAGATCGCCGAAAGCTTTGACGCCATTCCAGAAACCGGGGACTGGCCAGCATTTCTTATAGTTCGCAAAGCCCGTCGGGTGGTAGTCGCCCGTAATGAGGTTGGAACCGTTGGCGTCGAGAGATTGACAGCCAGATGTTATAGACCAGGGGAACAACGAGGAAAATTGTTATGTAGATGATTGCGGGTAGCGCAAGGAGGAACCCCAGGCGACGAGTGCGCGCCATGGAACGAGATCCTGCGTCGTGACCCGCTTTCTTTGTTCGCGTCATCGTAAATTCACTTACTCAGAGTTGCGGGCTCCCCACGCGAGTAGGGATACCGTGGCTTTTGTCACGGGCTCCCATTGTTGCGTGTGTGTACTCGCGTGGGGTGCCACTAGGTATTGTGCGGTCCTTGACGAGGGCCTACGATACTCGCCGGACCTGTGTCCTTTGCCGCTCAGTTCTTGGGCAGCAAGGGGTGATTGTCTCCGACGGCCTTCTTTGCTGCGGCCTCGGGGGTTGCTGCGCCAGTCAGGGCTTCCTGCATGGACAGCTGGATGGCCTCGGAAATCTTCGGGTAGTCCTTTCCGTATGCGCGTGCGTGTGCGTACTGGAGCTGATCTTCGAAGACCTTGAGCTTAGGGATCGCTCAGAGCTTGAGCTTGCCCTGCAGGTCGGGGGCGCGAGGAGAGCTGGCCGGAGCCATCGCAGTAGATCTTGGCGCCTTCTGCGCTGGTCAGGTACTTAGCAAGCTTCACGGCTGCCGCGGACTGCTTTGCACCGTTCATGACGACAACGTTTTCGCCACCCATCGAGGTTGCTGCGCGCTTGTCCTTAGGAAGCGGAGCGACGTCCCATTCGATCTCGGCATCCTTGGTCAGGGTCGAGAGCTCCCACGGGCCGTTGATCATCATCGCGGCCTTGCCGGTGATGAACTGGGTACGCGCATCTTCCTGGGTGTAGTTGGAGACGGCCTCGGACATCGAGCCTTCTTCAATCATGCCGCGCAGATAGGCCAGTGCGGTTGCACCGGACTCGCTGTAATTGGACAGGTCGCCACCGGTCTGCCAAACGAAGGGCAGGGATCTGGAAGGTTGCGGACTCAGACTTCACACCGGAGATCGCCAAGCCCTTGACGTCGCCCTTCGTGGTCTTCTTTGCAACTTCCTTCAAGGACTCCCAGTCGGTCGGAACCTCAACACCGGCTTCCTTGAGCATGGTCTTGTTGTAGTACAGGGCAAGGTTGTTCGAGTTCAGCGGAATACCGTAGGTCTTTCCATCGAATTCAACCGAGGACCAGGGGCCATCGAAGAAGTCAGACTTGTTGATACCATCACCGCTGAGGTCCTTGAGCATGCCCAAAGACGCGAAGTTCTGGTTGTCGACCACGTCCACGACTGCAACGTCGGGGACCTCGCCGCCGACCGAGCCCTGGAGAATGGACTTCGACAGGTCAGCGAAAGCAAAGGTGGTGCGCTTGACGCTGATATCGGGGTTTGCCTTCTCGAACTCTGCAATCGATGCTTCGATCGAGCTGTTGGCGGTGTCACCGCTCAGGTAGTCCCACATTTCAACGGTGACCTGTCCACCGGAGGCGCCAGACGAAGAATCCGACTTTCCTCCTGAACATGCGCCCAGTCCCAGTGCCATCACTGAGGCACCGAAAAGGGCAACGCCGCGCATTGCGAGCTTCGATGTGTGCCATTATTCTCTCTCCTTTGAGTGTTGATAGTTGTCCGTCAGCAACTACCAAGTTCCGTGTTTTCACGGACAAATACGGGGATGCACTCCAGTGGTGCATCGATGGTGACCTCTGCCCACCCTCGAAGATGTCTCCCAGGGTGTACGAGGCCGCACCTGCCTTTTCTCCTTCTTGGCCGCCTGCGATCAGCAGCTGCTGCCAGCGCACTCCCGCGGGAAGGTAGACGCGAGCGCTGCGGGCGCCGGCCTCGACAATGGGGGCGACAAGGAGGTCGGGGACCAGGAGGAATTCTCCTTCTTCTTCCCACGCGCGCGCGTCCTCGGGGAATTCGAGGAAGAGCGCGCATGGGGGAATTCCGCGCTCGGCGGCCTCGTCCATGACGCGGCCGATGTAGGGGCGCAGCGCTTCCCTGAGGTGGATATAGCGTGCGCAGATCTGCGCGACTTCCTCGCCGTAGGACCAGATTTCGTTGGGTCCTCCGGGGTTGTCCGAGGCCACGTCCTCGCGGGGTTCGCGGTGACCGTGAACGCGCATGAGCGGAGCAGAATGTGCCGAACTCGAACCAGCGGGCGAAGAGTTCCTGGTAGGCGGGGTCGCTGGGGTCGCCTCCATGGAAGCCGCCAATGTCGCTCGTCCACCACGGGATTCCTGAGATTCCGATGGATTGGCCGGCTCGGACCTGAGTGAAGAGCGCCTCCCAGGTGGGGGCAATGTCGCCGCTCCATACCGCCGAGCCGTACTTGGCTTGGCCGGCCCACGCGCTGCGACACAGGCTGAGGAATTGGTCTTCGCCCTGCTCACGCATTCCTTCCCAGACCATGCGCGCGTTCTCACGCGGATAGAGGTTGGAGACGTTCAGGCCACTTCCGGCATAGAAGCGCAGATTCGAGGGTGACCGGGGTTGAGTTCAGGTTCGCAGGCATCGAGCCAGAAAATGCGAACTCCCAGGTCGAAGTAGTTGTTTTTGAGTTTGTCCCAGACGTACTCGCGGGCCGCGGGGTTTGTCGGGTCGTAGAAGGCAACGGGAGCGGACGGTCCATTCCCTTATCGCGGAAGGTCTGGTGGTATTCGACTCCGGCTTCGGTGCCGACCAAGAGGCCCTTTAGCGCGAATTTCTGCGTCCGTTTGCGCGAGCGGAGAGACAGTGGGGCCACACGGAGACCATCAGTTTCGTACCCATTTCCTCCAATTCGGCCATCATCGCCTCGGGATTTGGGGTATTCTGTTTTCGTCAAAGCGCCACTCCCCCATTGCGGGCCAGTGGATGAAGTCAGTGACGATCACGGACAGGGGCAGGCCGCGGCGCTTGTACTCGCGTGCGACTTCCATGAGTTCTTCTTGGCTGGTGTAGCGCAGTTTCGATTGCCACAGTCCCAGTGCCCACTGAGGGATGCGGGGCGCGTGACCGACCGCGTCGGCGTAGGGCCTCGAGGATTTCGCTGGGGGTATCGCCCACGCACACCCAGTAGTCGATCCACTCGCTGCCTTGCGCGACCCAGCGAGTACTTTCTTTGGCGAATTCGACGCGGCCGACGGAGGGGTTGTTCCACAGGAAACCGTAGCCCTTGTCGGAGAGGACGAAGGGAATGGACACTTCGCCGTTTCGCTGGACGAGGTCGGAGACGACTCCCTTGTGGTCGAGGAAATCGTAGGAGTGTTGGCCCATTCCGTAGAAGCGTTCGCTGGGGTCGGAGGCGAAGCACTGGTGGACTTCGTGTCCGCCGAAACCGGGGTAGATTCCGTGGGCGCCTGGCCACCAGAAGTGCTCTGGGGGGCTTCACGCAGGACGGATTTGCCGTCCTTTTGGAAGTCGAGAAGGAAGCGGGCAATTCGGTTCCACCGTCAAGGTTGGCGACGACGCTGATACGCCCGTTGGTGAAGACTTCTTCGGGTTTTGTCGTAGCCGGGGACCTCGGTGACCTTTGCTTCTTCCGTGCTTGTCCCGAGGCCGGTGGCGGGCCCCGCTTCGAGGGCTCCTAGTCCTTGGGGGAAGTCTGCAGAGGGGCCGATGCGCACACGAAGCGCGTTGCGCCCCCATGCCTCAATGCGGATGAACTCGTGCGCGAAGCAGAGTTCAACTGCGCCGGGGTACTGCCTTCGTGTACACCTGTGCTCCTTTTTGACCGGACGAATACGTATTCGCTTAATGACAATTTTCAGGAGTTTTTCTGGTATTGTTCATTACGCATACGTATTCGTCGGATAAAAATATTTGCGGGCATCGACGCCCGCACATGTGATGCGGAACTCACAATAAGTTGTTCACGCGATCCTGTCAAAGATACCGGGAGGGACCTGAGATGGCGCGTCAGCCAACCAGCAGAGACGTTGCAAAACTGGCAGGAGTCTCACAAACCACGGTCTCGTATGTCATGAGTGGACGCCGAGCCGTCTCCCCGAGACGGAAAAAGCGTGTCCAAAATTGCAATGAAAGAGCTGGGGTATCAGCCCTCGTGGTGCCCGGTCCTTGCGTTCGCGAAAGTCTCGCGTCCTAGGAGTGGTGGTCCCCTACCACGAGGGAGCGGACGCGGCGGCCCAGCACTACATGCTGATCACTTTGGCGCAGCTCTTGCGCGAGCACGATTTCGACCTGCTGTTGATCACCGCCGACGAGGGCGCCGCGGGCTTCGTCGAGTCATGCAGACCGCGCTGTGTGACGGCCTGTTCATCATGGAGGTGCGCTTCAATGATGCTCGTTTGGGCGTCGTTGCAGAGAGCAAGATCCCCACCGTTTTCATTGGAACCCCTGGGTCTGGGCCATTTAATGCACCGATCCAGTCCATCGACGTTGATTATTACGAGGCCGGGCGCGCTGCGGTTCACCGCCTGCGTGACGCGGGAGCGCGCAACATTGCTTTCGTCCATTCGGCAAGCCCCGATGTGCAATCGTTGAACTTCGTCTCGCAGTTCAGGCAGGCGGTTGTTGATACGGCGGGCGAGTCGGGGATTCCTTTGCTCTCGCGCACGTGCGAGACGGGAATCCGTGAGATCCGTAAACTCGTTGGGCAAATTGCCGGTGATAACCGGATTGATTCCTACATTTTAGGGCCGACGATTTCTGCGGATGACTGGTGTAATGCCCTGATTGACCTGGGGATTCGTCCTGGCCGCGATGTCTCACTGGTAGCCAGCGGCTGGTCTGCCGAGCGCGCACACTGTCTATTCGATGTCGATCACTTTGATACTCGCCCCGACGAACTATTGAGGCGTGCGGTCGAGATGCTGGTTGCCCAAATCGATGGTGCGCCCCGAAAGGAAGCCGCCGCGAAGCTGTAGCCGCCGATGCCGCGACGTCGGCAGATTCCGAGGCCAAGATCCGCCGTCCCGTAGCATGGCCTGACCTTGCTTGATCCGATTTTCGTGCCCGGGAATACGGTTGTTGGTGCTGATCGGTCATAGCGTGAGGCCGTATTTGGCCCCGCTATGCCCCGCTTTGCCTCTATCCCGCCCCCATCTCCTGGTTTAGCTCGTTGACTCCTGACATATGAGCGTTCATAGGCCAGGAATCTGTGAGCTAAACCAGGAATGAGGGACTAAAGCCCTTGCGCCCGCCTCGCGCGGCGTACTTCTCGACGTGACGCTCAAGCGCCGCGCGAACGAGGCCCGCGAATAGCGGGTGAGCCTTCGTCGGACGTGACTTGAACTCGGGGTGCGCCTGAGTTGCCACGTAGTAGGGGTGCATGGAGCGATCCAGCTCGACAAACTCGACCAGGTTCCCATCGGAAAGTACCCGAGATGTGCAGGCCAACCGATTCCAGCTGATCGCGGTAGTCATTGTTGACCTCGAAACGGTGACGGTGGCGCTCCGAAACCTGGGTCTTGCCATAGGCCTCGGCGACAACAGAACCTTCCTGTAGGACTGCGGGGTACGCGCCCAGTCGCATGGTCCCACCCAGATCACCATCGCCCTCAACAATGTCGACCTGGGAGTCCATCGTGTGAACGACCGGATCGGGAGTCTCGGGATCCATCTCGGTCGACGAGGCCCCCGTCAGCCCCAGCAGATCACGCGCGGCCTCGATGACCATGCATTGCAAGCCCAAGCACAGGCCAAGGGTCGGGATCTTATGCTCGCGCGCCCACCGCAGCGCTCCCAGCTTGCCTTCAATGCCTCGGATGCCGAAACCACCGGGGACGATGATCGCGTCCACACCTTCCAGTGCCTTCTGCGCTCCCTCGGGAGTCTCGCAGGTGTCGGAGGCAACCCAACGCAGGTCCACGCGCGCATTATTCGCAAAACCACCGTGCTTAACGGCCTCGGAAACCGAAAGGTACGCGTCGTGCAGGTTGATGTACTTTCCGACCAAGGCAACCTCGACGCGGTACTTCGGGGACTCGACGCGCTCAAGGAGCTCGTTCCACTCACTCCAGTCCACATCGCGGAAAGCCGCCCAATCGCTGGACCAGGAATGCATCCAAGCCCTCGCGGTGCAGTGTCGGGGGACCCTCATAAATAGAGGCCGCATCCTTGCATTCGATGACAGCATCGCGGTCAACATCGCACATGAGTGCAACCTTGCCCTTGATTCCCTCGGGCAGCGGGCGGTCCGTACGCAACACTAGGGCATCGGGCTGGATACCGATCGAACGCAGGGTCGCAACCGAGTGCTGGGTCGGCTTGGTCTTGAGTTCACCAGCCGCAGGCAGGAAGGGAATCAGCGCGACATGCACGAAGGCGACATTGTCGCGACCCAGGTCGGCGCGCACCCTGACGCGCGGCCTCCAAGAAAGGCTGGGACTCGATATCGCCCACGGTTCCGCCAATTTCCGTGATGATGACATCGGGGGCATTTCCCTCGGCGTCGGGGATGGCCTGCGCGCGCATGACGCGCTTAATCTCATCCGTGATGTGGGGAATGACCTGGACGGTGTCGCCCAGGTATTCACCGCGGCGTTCCTTTGCAATAACAGTGGAGTAGACCTGACCGGTCGTCGCGTTCGCCGCGCCGGAGAGGTTCACGTCCAAGAAGCGCTCGTAGTGGCCGATATCCAGGTCGGTTTCTGCGCCATCTTCCGTGACGAAAAACCCTCACCGTGTTGGAAGGGATTCATCGTCCCGGGATCGACATTGATGTAGGGATCGAGCTTCTGCATGGCAACGCTCAGACCGCGTGAACGCAGCAGGCGCCCCAGCGACGAGGCCGTCAAACCCTTACCTAAAGAAGAAACCACACCTCCGGTGACAAAGATGTGGCGAGTGATGTTTTCCTGTGCGTCTTGTCGACGTCCATAGCTGTTTACCATGGAATCTCAGTTTACAACCACCCATTCTCGGTCGCGACCTTGAGCGCTTCGGCGCGCGTGTGCGCGTGGGTCTTATCCATCGCCGAGCTCACGTAGTTGCGTACCGTCCCCGCCGACAGCATGAGCTCCGAGGCCACGTCCTCCACGGTCCCGCCACTTTCGAAAGCGCGCAGTACCTCGACTTCGCGGGCGCTGAGCGGGCTTTGGCCTTTCGTGAGCGCATCGACCGCGAGTGCGGGGTCGACGACGCGAAGTCCCTGTGAGGTTCGACGAATTGCATCGAGCAGTTGAGTAGCAGGAGCGTCCTTGACGACAAACCCTAATGCACCGGAATCGAGTGCGCGCTGGACGTAGCCGGGGCGCCCGAAGGTTGTCACCATGAGTACGCGCGCGGCCGATCCTCGTTCTTTCAGTGCAGTGGCAGTACTGATCCCATCCATGACGGGCATTTCCACGTCCATGATCACGACCAGCGGGACCTCGCTGCCCGGATGTGCGCTCGTGTGGGCCTCGATTGCAGCCAAGGCCTCGTGCCCGTTACCCGCCTGAGCGGACAACTTCCATGTCGTCCTCGAGGTCAATGAGCGCACTCAAGGGCACCACGGATCAGGGGCCCTGGTCGTCGACCACAATCACGTGAATCATGCGGCGTCCTTCGAAGCGCGAGTACTTGACTCGTCAATCGTACACGCAGCTCAGAGCGCCTCGCCCTTAAAAGCCAAGCGCAGCTCCCAGGTGCTCCTTCACTCCCCCAGGTCACATCCCTTCCGAGGCCGCGCGCTCATGCAGTCCCTCAAGTCCCATTCCCCACCTCGCGAGGCCACAGAGTACTTCTGCGAGTAAACCGTCGTTTCGCACGAGGACTTCAGCGGGAGTCAGGCGCACGTGGATGCTCTTGGGGTGGGCGTGGGTAATGGCGTTGGCCGTTCCTCACGGATGATGTGAGCGGCAAAGGGAAGCTCGAGGGCCGGGTGGGATGTCGCCTCGAATATCGGCGGTGAACTCAATCCCCGCTTGCTCGCAAAGTTCGCGCGCCGAATTCACTTCTTCTTCCGGGGACAAACTGCGCGAGGCCGCAATGATCCCCCGCAGGTCCTCTTTCGCTTGGCGGGACAACTCCAGGGTCTGCGCAATCTGTTCACCGGCCTCGTCAATCTTTCCAACGGAAAGCAGGCGCTGGGCAAGTTCTGTTCTTCATGGTGATGACGGTCAGCGAGTGCCCGAGGATATCGTGTAGTTCTCCGGCGAAACGCAGGCGTTCGCGCTCGCGGACCAGACTGATTGCTTGGCGTTGGCGTTGTTCCTCTGAGTGGCGGTTGTCGAAACTGCGACGCACGGCCAGGTTAGCCCAAAACCATGAGCAGGGCGATGATGGCGTAGCTCAAGGCCAGTGCGTCAATGCTGCCAATGGGCAGCAAGATGGCGATCACTTCCCAGCCGACGAGCGCCACCAGGCCGGGAACCACATATTTCCTGGGGGCTTGAAGGTTCCAGCCTGCAATCGAGTAGGTGATGAAAAAGGGCTGAGGTTACTCGCGATGCGCCGGCGACGACCAGGACGAGTCCCAGTGCAATCACCAGAGCCAGCAGGGATCCCGTGCGAGATCCACATTTTCTTGGTGATGCGCGCTCCCATTCGGGGGTTGGGTTCACGACGGCAGATCGCGATATCGGCGACTGCGACTGCAAGAGTGAGGGCCAGGATCACTACCGTCATGCCGAAAGATTCGACACTCGGGACCATGACCAGGGGAATGCCAAGAAAGCCAGGTAGGGAAGTGCCCACAACACTGCGGACAAGCGCGGGTGGCGCTGCGTCCACGATGCTTTTGGCTGTGGTGGTGTCCATACTCTTCCCTCTCCCGGCTATTTCCTGGAATTCTTCGTGTGGCACGTGAAGTCTGTCAGCGATCAGTGTCCCTGTGCTGCGCCCAAACTGCAAGCACGACAAAGGGGAATGAACCAGGCCGCTGCAGAAATTACCCAGGTCCACTTGAAGGAATCGAAACCGTATAGGGGTAGTTGCGAGGTAGAAGATCCCGTAGAAGGGGCTTCCCGGGGCGATGGTCTTGAAGAAACTCCCATGGAGTCGATCGGGATGAACATTCCCGCAAGGAATGCGCCCAAGACGACAACGCCGTTAATCACTGCGAAGGAGGTATCCGAACGCAGGAGGAATCAGTGCCAGACCCAGCGTTGCTGACATCATGGCCGCAGCTAGGACAATCAGGGCGCTTTGGATCCAGGCTGCGGGAGTCATGCGTGCTCCAGTCGCATACCCCACGCCGTAGGTGATGGCAATGACGACTGCGCTCATGGAGATTGCTGCGACCAGACGGGAGAAGATGAAGGCTCCGGAGCTCACGGGAGTGAGCGCGAAGAGGCGAGATGTTCCGGACGTGCGCTCCAGGGCGACGACCGTTGCAGCTGATGCCCCGGCGATCATCACGCCGTAGAGGGTCATGGAGACGAGGACAGTTGCACCGACATTGGCGTTGACGGCCCACTCTTTCGAGTATTCCTGTCCGGCGCCGAACATCATGTAGAGGAAGATCGAGCAGAATCGGTGCGAAACCGAACATGGCCGGGTTTGCCACCAGTTTGAGGAAGGCCTTCCAGGTGAGCATCCTGATTCCTTCCCATGAGGCTAACTGCGGTGCGCTTGCTCCAGGGGTTGGTTTCTGCGTGAGTGTGCGTTGTCATTTTGAATCCTATATACGTAAAAAGCTGTGAGGAAATCTGCGAGGCTCGGGCTGGCTTTTACTGAGTGAGCTCCAGAAAACGTCCTCGAGGCTGGAGAGACGACCTCGAACTCGCGAGCATTCTCAGGCCAATGACGAAGCGCGCTGCCTCATCGGAGAAGGTCGTGCGGAACTCTACGCCACCCACTGTTCACCGTCGCCACTCTCCCCCACGGAACTTTCGGTATCGGATTGACGGACCTTGGCCTCGGCAATTTCGCTGAGCTCCCACGTCGTTCCCAATTCTTCGGCGCGAGCAGCCAAGCGAGGCGCGGACCTCGCCCAGGCGCGCGCGGGGAACAGAGAAGGCAAGGCGCGTTGTCGAGTGGGCGCGACGGATTTCCTCGGTCGGGGCGTCGGCGGTGATTTCGCCGGCGTTGACGATGATTGTGCGCTCGGCGTAGTCCTGCGCCTCGGCCAGGTAGTGGGTGGCGAAGAGGATCGTCTTGCCTTTCGAGGCCTGGGCGCTCGCGAGTTCCCAGAATTCCCTTGCGCATGCTTGCGTCCATGCCGGCGGTCGGCTCGTCGAGGATGATGAGTTCGGGGTCGGGCAGGGAGGGCAAGCGCAGAGCGGACGCGTTGCTGCTCGCCGCCGGAAAGCTTGCGAATCTTGCGCGCGAGGAGGTGTCGGAGGTAGGTCTCGTCAACGATGGGGTCGATGGTTTCTTCGCGCTTGTAGACGCGGGCGAAGAGCTTGAGGAGTTCTGCGACGGTGTAGTCATTGGGCAGTGCGCCGGTTTGCAGCACGACTCCACGAGGCGGCGACGAATCGCTTCCTTGGCGCTCATGCCGAAAACTTCGACCGTGCCGCCATTGGCCTCTTGCAGGCCCAAGATGATGTCGATCGTCGTGCTCTTTCCTGCGCCATTGCGGCCCAAGAATGCGACGATTTCGCCGGGAATCGACGCGCATGTTGATTCCTTTGAGGGCCTGAACCTGCCCGTAGGTTTTGACGAGCCTTCGGCGAAGATCGCCGGTGTGATGGAGTGATCCGTGTTCGTGTTCATGCCTCTAGTCAACCGTCGAGGCGCAAAGGGGCAACAGTGGCGTTTGAACGAAGTTTCACATGACACTTGTCATGAGATCTTTATGAGGCTTCTTCTACTATTAAGGGGTGAGTTCTTGCGATTCCCATTTGATTACTCTCCCCGTCCGCCGTTTTTCACACTTTTATCCTCAAGTTCGCGCGCTACTCACCGAGGCTTTCCCTCTTCTGAACTCGTTCCTGAATGGGTACTCAACACCTTCGCACTGCGTCGTTCCATTGATTTTTCTGGCTTACTTTGATCCCGCTCAAGAGTCGAGTTTTTGCGGGATTACCCTCACGATTCACTCTGAGGATTTACTCTTTGTCATCTTCCTGGCAACGGACCGTTCCGCACGTTCCAAGGGGTATGGTTCGCGCATCCTGTCCCAACTCAAGGAGCACTACCCCGAACACGCGATTGCCCTGAAATTGAACCGATGCTTCGCGATGCCGAGAATTTTCACCAGCGCGAGGCGACTGGCTTTCTATCAACGCAATGGCTTCGACGAGACCGGGTTGTTTACGAATTATGAGGGCGAGAACTACGAGATCCTGCTCTACCTTCCCGCGCTGCTTCCCGACGAAGGTGCGACAGCGCAGCGCTACAAGGATTTAGGGCGTATTGTGTGGAGCCCTTTGAGGAGCTCCTGTCGTCTTTGACCATGCCGGTCTTCATCCCCACCATCCACGTCGGCATGAGGGAATAGCCGAGGCCGATGCCGCGGCTACGCGGCAGGGGTCTGGTAGGTCGCGGTGATCGTTGGGAATCAATACCGTCGGGTCAGACACCACCACACCTCCTCGCCGTCGTTGAGGTCAACCTCAGCCTAACGAAGAACGCTGATTCAGCAAGTAATTACTCAACACTATTTCGATATTTGAGAAAACAACCCATCGTAGGCAATTCGGGGGCACTGGCCTCGTACCGCAATCATCCCGCATGGCTCAAAGCCATAAGCCTCCAGCGCTCGACGCATCGGCGCATTATCAAGGGTGCGTATCGCAGCGCAGATACGGAACTCGCCCCGCACAAAAGTCCATGACCACGCGAGTGACCCCGCGGCCTCGGACGCTGGCAAGGCGGTGGATCACGCCATACTCATCATCGAAGTGCCAGGCCCCATCAATCTGGGAGTACTCCTCTTCCGGCCCGCGAGGCGAAACTAAACACTGCCAAAGGCCCTTGTTCATCACAAACAAGGAAGCACTCGCCTCGTTCAATGTCCCTGAGCGCGTCACTACGGTTGGGGTAATCACTGGGCCACTGCGTCGGATTACCGTTCGCCCGCATGAATTCGCGGGCGTGGTCAAAAAGCAGACTCGATGAAATCCAGATCCTCGGAAGTGGCGGGGCGTATGAACATGTCATTAGGGTAGCCCACGCCCGAATCCCCCTTCGCCGCCGGGCACCCTTTCATCCAAACCGTTACGCTGCAGCTATGGCCAGCGAACATCCCACACGAAACGAGCACTTCGGAAAAATACCTTGCTTTTAGGTATCGGCACTCACGTCATGTGGGGATTTTTCCCGCTGTACTTCCACCTTCTTGAACCGGCTGGCTCGCTGGAAATCATCGTTCACCGAGCGCTGTGGGCCTTCATCGCCTGCTTGATTGCACTGGCACTGACTCGCTCCCTTCCCAGAATGTGGCGCGTGATCCGCACTCCCGCGCTCATGGCGCCGCTTGCCGCCGCAGGTTTTTTTGGTTGTCATCAACTGGACGACCTATATTTACGCGATCCTCATGGCCACACGACCGACGCGGCGCTCGGCTATTACATCAATCCCCTCTTCACAGTCGCCCTGGGGATGGTCGTTCTCCACGAGAGAATCTCGCGCCTTCAAGGCGTTGCTCTTGGCCTGGGCGTTCTCGCGGTGATTGTCATCATCGTGGGGCTCGGCCGGCTCCCGTGGATTTCGCTCGCACTTCCCGCATCCTTTGGCCTGTACTCACTGGTGAAAAAGAAGGTCGCACTCAGGGTTGCTCCCCTCGATGGAATGGCCATTGAAACCGCGGTCGTCATCCCGATTTTAGGGATGTATTACGCCTACCTCGTTGCCCACCAATCGACGTCATTCCACACCCTTCAGCGCGCCGGCGATGGTGCGATGTCTTGGCAGCTTCACCTGCAATGCTCATCGGAGCAGGGAATCCTGACCGTCATTCCGCTCATCACATTCGCCAAGGCATCGCAGGGACTCCCGCTGGGTCTCTTGGGTTTCCTTCAGTACATTTCCCCGAGCATCCAGCTGGTCATTGGCGTGTATCTTCCACGAGTACATGGAACCGACGCGCTGGATCGCGACCGAATTGTCTGGGTCGCCCTTGCTCTGCTCAGTGTCGACGGCGTGATCAGAATGCGACGCGCCAGGCAATAACGAGGCCCACTGCGACGATAACCGCCACCACGATCCCCGCGATCACGCGGTTTCGCACGCTCTTTTCCCCGCGAGGCTTTTCGTGAGCGCGTTCCGTTTGCGAAGGCCTCGAGGTCGCTGGAGTGGACCGCTATTCACTGTTTCCCGCCAGCTCCAATCCACGGCTTCACCTGACGAGGCCGTGGTGGGGATCGCCGTTGGAGCGTACTGCGGCGCTGTGGCTTGACAGGTTCAGACTGAGGCGGCTGAAGTTGCTGCGGGGCGCTTGGCGCTGCCTGGACGCCGTAATCGATGATCGGTGTCCCTGCGGCGGAGGGCATCCCCATCTCGGAAGCGCTCGGGCCAATCGGCATGTTCGAGGTGTACTGAATCTGCGGTTCGAGCGTTCCCCCAGAGGAGTCAAGGATCCACTGGCGCAATTGCGGATACAGGCTGGGATTTTTCAGCAGATGCCGACGAAGGTCAGGACGCTCGGCCGCGAGTTGCGCCATGAGTTCGGGCGGCATCGTGGGGTCTTGAGCTTGGGCGGGGGTGATCGAATTGAGGTCGTACATTAGGCGGGTTCCTCGCGAGAGGTAAAGTTCGCAAAGCGCGCCATGTGTCCTTGGAAGAGGACGCGAATTGTTCCGGTCTCACCGTTACGGTGCTTCGCCAAGATAATGTCGGCTTCGCCCGGACGATCCTCAGGATTGTAATATTCGGGCCGGTGCAAGAGGATGATGATGTCTGCGTCTTGCTCAAGTGAACCCGATTCACGCAGGTCGCTCATCATCGGTTTCTTATCGGTTCGCGCTTCGGGACCACGGTTCAGCTGCGCGACAGCGATGACCGGGACATCGAGGTCTTTGGCCAGAAGCTTGAGGTTTCGCGACAGGACAGAAACTTCCTGCTGACGTGATTCGACCTGCTTACCCGTTGTCATGAGCTGGAGGTAGTCCACAACGACCAAACCCAGATTGTGCTGCTGCTTGAGTCTGTAGCATTTCGAGCGAATCTCGGTCATGGTGACATTCGCCGAATCGTCGACGAAGATCGGGGCTTCGGAGATCTTCCCGGTCGTTTCCGAAACCTTGCGCCAATCGCGTTCGGTCATCTCGCCCTTCATCATCTTGCTCATGAAGACCGAGGACTCGGCGGAAAGCATACGCATGGCGATGTCGTTTTGAGACATTTCCAGCGAGAAGATGACCGATGTGATGTCGTGCTTGATGGAGGCGGAGCGGCAAAAATCAAGTGCCAGCGTGGACTTACCCATGGCAGGACGCGCCGCGACGATGATCATCTGCCCGCCTCGCAGACCACCGGTCATTCGATCAAGGTCGACAAATCCGGTGGGGACGCCGGCGACCTTGCCCTGGTTGAGTTCGATCTTTTCGAGCTCGGTGAGGATGTTTTCGGACATCTCGGCCATCGACACATAGTCGGTTTGCGCTTGGCGTTCTGCGACGGCGAAGATCTCCGCCTGGGCTTTGTCGACGATTTCATCGACATCGCCACCGGCGTCCGCGTAACCGAGTTGGACGACCTCGCGTGCCCGCAGTGACGAGGCGACGCAAGATCGCCCGCTCTTTCACGATTCGCGCGTAGTAGCCCGCGTTTGCTGCGGTAGGAACCGATGCGATCAGGCTGTGGATGTACGAGGCGCCGCCGACCCTGGACAGATCGCCTTGCCTTTGGAGTTCGCCGACGACTGTCACTGCGTCCGCGGGTTCGCCTCGGCCCATGAGGGTCGATGATCGTGTTGTGAATGATTTCGTGGGCAGGCTTGTAGTAGTCACTTCCACGAATTTCTTCACTGACATCGGTGATTGCTTCTTTGGAGAGCATCATGGAACCCAAGACGGACATCTCTGCGTCGATGTCTTGGGGTGGGGTGCGATCGAAGTCTTCCGATGCCATGTGTGAAGCTCTCCTCAGGCGAATCGTACGCATGTGGATGGGAATTAAACGCAAAGCGCGTACACGCGAGCCTACTGCCAAGCGAGCGCCACTGCCACTCTCAAGTTCAACACGAATGTGGACGGATTGTGGATACTCTGTGGATAGCGCCGCGTGTCTTCCACATGACCTGTGGATGAAGCGTCTTTCACAAGCCTATTCTCAGCTTGCCTTCAGTTTGGGCTTTCCTCAGAAAGCCGCCATTTTCCGAGTATGATCTTTCCACAGATGTGTACACAGTCTGTGGATAAAAAGTGGAGGGACAATCAGTGGATAGCGCCGATCAGCGAAAAGACATGTCTCAATCGCAGATTGAAGGTTTACCTGAGTCACAACTCGCAATCCACAACCAGACTGCATCAACTGCACAAGAGTGCTCTGAACAGGCTTTATCCACAGATGAATCCACTTCCGTGGATAAACCGACACTCACTGACGCATTCGAGGATATTTCCAGCACTTCCCCAGTTAAGCGCGATGAATCCGCACAAACTCACAGCAAAAAGCCCAGCCTGACACGCCAAATCCTCTCCCTCGCAATCCCCACCCTGGGTGCAACAATTGCGCAGCCGCTTTTCCTCACGATCGACTCCGCAATGGTTGGTCACCTCGGCGCCGAAAAATCGCCGGCATGTCACTTGCCATGATCGTGATCAACACGGTCTACGGCATGTCGATCTTCTTGGCCTACTCGACCACCGCCGAAACCGCCCAGGCAATGGGAGCCGGAAACGAGCGACGCGCCCGCGAGCTCGGCGTCCACGCCATGTGGCTGGCCGCCATCATCGGCATCACTCTGGCTGGAGTTCTCGCACTCATCGGCACTCCCTCTTGCGCGCACTGGGAGCCGCCGAGGAAATCATGCCCTATGCCTCGTCATTCCTGCACGCATCACTGCCGGGGCTTGCGGCATCGCTGATTACCATGGCGGCCACGGGTGTCCTGCGCGGAATGAAGGACACGACCACCCCGCTCATCGCCGCAGGAGTCGGTGCCCTCCTCAACGTCGGCCTCAATGCTTTCCTCATCTACGGGATCAATCTGGGGATCGTCGGTAGCGGTATTGGAACCTCGATCGTCTCAACGATCATGGCGATCAGCTTGGTGTCAATCCTCGCCCGACCGGCGCGAGCCAAGGGTGTTTCTTTACGTCCGTCACTGACAGGAATCCGCCAATCCGGCGCGTCGGCGGCCTCTCTTGGCACGTTCGATCGCAGTTCGTCTGGCCTTCCCTCACCTCGATCTGGAGCGCGACGGCAATCAGCGTCAACGGCCTCGCGGCCTATCAAGTCGTCATGTCGGCCTGGCAAATCCGCTCTTCCTTCTCGACTCCCTTGCTATCGCCTCGCAAACTCTGGTCGGATTCGCTATCGGTTCGGGTGATCGCTCGCAACTGCGCACCCTGCTTCGCACCCTCGCGTGGTGGGGAATCGGAGCGGGCGTCATCATCGGCGCGCTCACCGCTTCCCTTTCCCCGTGGATCCCTTCCTTCTTCGTTTCCGAGGCCGTCGTCCGCCACATGGCGATCCCCGCGGTCATCGTCAATGCGGTCTTTTTCCCCGCACAATCACACGCATTCCTGCTCGACGGCGTCTTGATCGGTGCAGGGCGCGGAGCTTCCTTGGCAAAGGCAGCATTCCTCAACCTCGCAATCCTGCTTCCCGCGCTGTGGGGATTTACGCTTCTTCGTCCCCGCCTGAGTGAGACCGCGGCGGTAGCGGTACTCATTGGTTTGGTGACCGGTTTGTACATGGTGACCCGAGCGATCACAAACTCGTGGATCACGTGGTTTTCGCCGCGAAATGCGCTCATTCCGCGGGATGATTCCGCTCGCTCCATCACAGGCCGCAGTGTGATTCACCGCTCGTGACAGGAAGCTGAAAAAACGCTAGACTTGGACGCTGGACTGTTTCCACCCACCCGGGATGGAACTCAGTCTCGCGGACACCCATGTGTCCGTGTGCAAAAGCCGGTGGAACTCCGGTGATTGCAACGCATGACCCTCCTGTCACGGAAATACCGTGACCGCGAAGACCACAGGAGGTGGGTATCAACGTGCGTGAATACGAACTGATGGTGATCCTCGATCCTTCGATCGACGAGCGCACCGTCGCCCCGCAGATGGAGAAGTACCTCGAGCAGGTCACCGCTAACGGCGGCTCCGTCGAAAAGGTCGACATCTGGGGCAAGCGTCGTCTTGCCTACGACATTCTCAAGCGTTCCGAGGGTATCTACGTTGTCATCAACATGACGACCACCCCCGAAATTGCGCTGGAAATCAACCGCTTGATGACTCTGAACGAGTCCATCCTGCGCACGAAGCTCCTGCGTCCGGACGCCCACTGACCTTCGCTCACCTGAGCAATCACCTCACACAGCCCACCAAGGAGATCCAATGGCTGGAGAAACCGTCATCACGATCATTGGCAATTTGACCAATGATCCGGAACTGCGTTGGACGCAGAGCGGAGCACCCGTCGCCGACTTCACGGTGGCATCCACCCACGTTCCTTCGACCGCCAAAGCGGCGAATGGAAGGACGGGGAAACCCTGTTCATGCGCTGCTCCGTCTGGCGCGAAATGGCTGAAAATGTCGGCGAATCCCTGCGAAAGGGAATGCGCGTCATTGTCACCGGTCGCCTCGTGCAGCGCTCTTTCGAAACCCGCGAGGGCGAACGCCGTACCGTCGTCGAACTTCAGGTCGAAGAAGTCGGCCCCTCACTGCGTCGCGCAAAGGCACAGGTCACCCGCACGGGCGGCCAGGCCTCGGCAGGCGCACCCCAGGGAGGCTACTCCCAGGGCGGCGGTTACGGACAGCAGCAGGGCTACGGAAACCAAGGTGGTTACTCGCAGAGCCAGGCCAGCTACGGCGCACCTGCCGGCGGTTCACAAGACGATCCGTGGCGCACATCCGATTCTGGTGCTGCGACCTCTTTCGCCGAGGATCCGCCCTTCTAAATAGCACCGCGCGCCAAGTAACCGGCGCACACACGTGCTGAACACATGCTTGGGAGCGTTCACTCGCTCAGATCATCAAGGAGAACATCATGGCGAAGCCTCAACTTCGCAATAAGCCCATTAAGAAGAAGGCCAACCCGCTGAAGTCGGCCAAGATCGAATCGATCGACTACAAGGACACCGCTCTGCTGCGTAAGTTCATCTCGGACCGTGGCAAGATCCGCGCTCGCCGCGTCACCGGTGTCTCTGTCCAGGAGCAGCGTCGCATTGCTCGCGCCGTCAAGAACGCACGCGAAAATGGCTCTGCTGCCCTACACCTCTACCGGCCGCTGATTCGAAGGGAAGGACTGAAAAATGGCAACTACCAAGCTCATCCTCACCCACGATGTGGATCGTCTCGGATCCGCCGGCGATGTCGTCGAGGTCAAGTCTGGATACGCTCGTAACTACCTGATCCCCGTGGCTTCGCCACCAAGTGGACCAAGGCGCACAGGTTCAGATCGATCAGATGGCTGCTGCTCGCCGCCGTCGTGAGATCGCGTCCATCGACGATGCTCGCATCGTGCGCGATGCCCTGCAGGCCGCGGTTGTGACCGTGAACAGCAAGGTTGGCGCACATGGACGCCTCTTCGGTTCCGTCTCTGCTTCTCAGATTGCAGAAGCCGTGAAGGAACAGCTGGGCCAGACCATCGATCGTCGTCGCGTGATCATCGCTGACCCGATCAAGACCACCGGTGACCACACCGTGACGGTCAACCTTCACCTGAAGTCACCGCGAACCTCAAGGTCCGCGTGCTGGCTGTCAAGTGAGCGTCTGACAAGACCATAAGAGGGCCGGGGCACTCCTCGGGAGGCCCCGGCCTTTGTCTTTCTTTTCACGGGTGTCAGGCAGCTGCCTGAGCAGCGCTCCATTCGACGCTCGAAGACGTGTCCGCGCCGATGGAGCCCCCGAAACTACCTGCCTTCTGCCCGACTCGGACCGCCGCCCTCGGAGCCCGCAGCACCCGTATTTTGAGCGGTCGGAGTCTGGGTCGGCTGTACTCAGATCCCTGTGTCGACTCACTCGCCTCGGGGGTCGGGAGTCGGCGTCCTCGCTCGGAGTGGGTGTCGTCGAAACCTGAGGGGCGGGGACCACAGGAGTAGCCGACTGGCGGGTGTACCAATCGAAGTGGAGCTTCGTCTGGTTCGCGGTCGCCTGCTTCATGTAGCGCATCCACACGGTCACCGGCCAGTCACCACCGTGGAATTGGCCAAGCCCACCGATATTCGTCAAAGATACGGGACTGCCGTTCTCATCGAGCTGGTACATGCTCACTGCGGTGACCAGTTCAGGCGTGAAACCAACGAACTGCGCGGTCTTTTTGGTCTTCGGAGGTACCGGTCTTACCGCCGGTGTCCTGTTTGAGTGCGGCCGCGGCCTCGGCAGTACCACCCGAAGCGGTCACTGCTTCAAGCGCAGGGAAGGACGGTCGACATGGTCTTGGTATCGAAAATCTGTTCCGGGTCAACGTTTGTCTTAAAGACCTTGGAGCCATCAGAGTTTTGAACCTCGCGGACAATGTGCGGAGTGGTTCGCTTTCCACCCGAAGCGATCGTCGAATAGGCGTGCGCAAGGTCAATGTTGTGAGGAGCCGCAAAACCCAAGACGTTGAGCAGCGAGTCATCCAAACCGCTCGTATCCTCGGGGATTCCCAGGTCGATAGCAACCTTCTTCGTTGTTGCGGGGCCAACTTCCTGGTTGAGTCCAACGAAAACAGTGTTGATCGAGTTCTTCGTTGCATTCACCAGGTTCTGACGGCCCCAAGACACACCAGAATCGTTGCTGACCGCACGTGACATTCCGCTGAAGGTCTTGGGCGAGGAGCCATCGTAAACGTCGTAGATCGAGCCCCCCTGCTCGGCGTGAGCAACCAGGGCGAAAGGCTTGAAGGTTGAACCGGCAGCCATAATGTCTTGCGTTGCCGCATTTTGCTGGCGCGTGAGGTAATCCTTGCCGCCGTACTCCGCGACGATTTCGCCGGTAGCGGGATCCAATGACGTCAAAGCCACGTGCATGGAATCTTCATTCCATCCGCGCACCGTGTACATGTACTCTGCAGCGGCAACAGCCTGATCCTGCTTGTCCTTATCAATCGTCGAAATGATGCGGTATCCACCAGTCGCCAGCTGATCTGCCGTAAAGCCTTCTGCCGCGAGTTCAGTCCGGACCTGCTCCATGAGATAGCCGGTCGGGCCTTCCATCGTCGGACCACCCAAGGTATCGGGGATCGATGGTCTTTGGGAACTCAGCGGCGTTTGCGTCCGCCTGCGAAATCCAACCATCCTCAACCATCAGGTTGATGACGCGCTGCCAACGCGAGCGTGCTTTCTCTTCATCGACTGCCGGATCCCACGCAGAAGGAGCGGGGATGATCCCGGCGATCATTGCGGCCTCGGAAAGGGTGAGATCCTTTGCTTCGTGACCGAAGTAAGCCTGAGATGCGGCTTCGATCCCGTAGGCACCGCGACCAAAGTAAATGGTGTTGAGGTAGTTGCCAATGATCTCGTCCTTGGTCTGCTCACGATTGATCTTGAGAGCAAGGATCGCTTCCTTGGCTTTACCCACATAACCGGTCGTTTCACCGACGTAGTAGCGCTCAACATACTGCTGGGTCAGGGTCGAAGCACCCTGGCGCGCCCCGCCCCTAATATTGTTGACCAACGCGCGACCGATGCCTTTGAGATCAACACCCGAATTCGTGTAGAAGGTGCGATCCTCCGAGGCAACCACGGCATGTGAGACATAGTCAGGCAGGGTACTGGAATCGATGATCTTCCTATTCACCTGCGACATCCGGCCCATTTCGGTGGTGCCATCGGCGTAGTAGACGGTCGTCGTCTGCGCAAGAGCAACCTGATCCGCCTGCGGAATCTTCAACGAGGCATAGGCAATGAGGAAGGTACCAAATCCGGCAATAATGAGGCCGAGGAAGGTGTAGAAGACTCCGCGTGCAATCCGTGCTGCGAGGCTACGCTTCTTCTTCCCCTTGGCCGGCCCCTTCTTCTTTCCGCCGCCCTTGCCGGACGCTGCCGTGCGCGAGCTTGCCGGATGCGTCGACCCCGTGCGCGAGGTACTCCCTCGACGAGGCCGCGCGAGTGCTTGTCCGCCGACTTCCGCTTGAACTGGCTGCTGCCCCGCTCGAGGAGCTGCGAGAAACTCGCGCAACCGCTGAAGTGCGCTTTGGCGCAGAAGAAGCAGGTGTCTTGGGGATGGTTCCCTCGCCTTCACGACGTGCCTGCTGCGCAAGCCGACGTCGAGTTGCCTCGGCTCGCGAGGGAAGGGCGCGACGTCCCTGATCGTCGTTTGCTTGTGAAGGTGCCACGAAATCCAGCCTTTCAGCATAGGTTCATCGTGACCAGCCTACGCAGAAAGGCAGGCAATTGCCTAAAGGTAACTCCGGATCGGCTTAGTTTTTCGCTGGCAGCGCGACGTTTACGAGCCCTCTTCTGCGCGGACATTTCTTCCCAGCGAGCCTGCTGAGCCTGATACTCCTCGGCAACTTCTCGCACCTCATCGGATGCCCACCACGCAAGCAGGGGCCTCGCGCGCGGCCTCTTCACCCATGGGCCCGTTTTTCCATACGCAGGTCAAGGAGGTAGTCACGCGCCATCTTCACGGCCTTAGAGGGGCGAATCCCCAGAATCTCCATGATCTGATCCCCCGTCAAGATCGGGGCGGATCGCATCGAGTTCTTCTTGCGCGCGCAACGCGGCAATACGCTCTTCCAGATCGTCATAGGCGGCAGACAAGAATGCGGCCTTACGCTTGTTGCGAGTCGTGCAGTCCGCTCGGGTCAATCGGTGAAGGCGCTCGAGAAGTTCTCCCGCGTCCGCCACGTAGCGACGAACCGCCGAATCGCTCCACTTCGCATCGCCATAACCGTGGAAACGCAAGTGAAGAGCAACCAAGTCAGACACGGCATCGGTCGTGGCCTTGTCGAAACGCAGGGCCTTCATGCGCTTGCGCGTCATCTTTTGCGCCCACCAATTCATGATGGTGGAAAAGAGACCGTGCCGTAGATTCGAAGCACCGCGTAGCCGGCTTACCGACGTCGTGCATGAGGGCAGCAAAACGCAAGATAAAGTCCGGTTCGGGAACCGGGCCATCCGCGTCGGTCTCCAGGTCGATCGCCTGATCCAAGACGGTGAGCGTGTGCTGATAGACGTCCTTGTGCCTATTGTGCTCATCAACTGTTGACACGAGGGCTGACAATTCAGGAAGGACAATGTCAGCAACGCCCGTGTGGACCATGAGTTCAAGGCCTCGCCTGGGCCACGAGGGAAATAATCAGTCGCTCGAGTTCAGCGCGAATACGCTCTGCCGAAACAATCTCCAAGCGGCCCCGCCATAGATTCCATGGCGTCCGCGACGTCCTCATCCACGTCAATGCCAAGCTGGGCGCTAAAGCGTGCGGCTCGCATGATGCGCAGCGGGTCATCATCAAAGGACTGCAGTGCGCTAACCGGGGTGCGAAGACGACCCAACGGCCAGATCAGAGAGGCCGTCATGGGGGATCGACGAGCGCCAATTGCGGCAGGCGCATCGCCATAGCATTGACGGTGAAGTCACGTCGAGTGAGGTCACCTTCAAAGTGTCGCCGTATTCGACCTCGGGCTTTCGCGACCCCACTTCATAAGAATCAGTGCGATAGGTCGTCACTCGACGACAAAAGTTGCCACGCCTGCCACCGATGGTGCCGAACTCGCGGCCGATGTCCCAGGTTGAGTTTCCCCACTGAGCAGAAGCTCTTCGGTTTTCTCCGGGCGAGCAGAGGTCGTGCAGTCAAAATCGTGAGGGGTCAGCCCCAAAAAAAGCATCGCGAACCGGTCCTCCGACCAAGCTGATTTCCTCACCGGCCTGGGTGAAGATCTCGCCCAGTTCGAGGATTTCCTTGGGAATACGGAGAAAGCCTCTTTCGCCTGGGCCATGAGTAGGTCCCAAATCACCCTCGCCTAAACCAGAGGGGCGGGGTGCGTGAGAGCAGGGCTTGACCCATTGTTCGCGACAGTTGTGTACTCATCCCCTCCAGCATGCCATGTTTTGGGCTTCTTTGGCTTGCTCGCATCACGGCTTCATTCATGGTTGACACGGGAATAAGGTCACTCGCAGCCATAGCACAGGCTGTAAAAAGTGCGGTAATTCCCACTCGACCGATGGTGCGACCTGACCCGGAGGGGTAATCCCGCTTAAAGTGGAACTATGACTGTACCTTCTGAAGCGTTACGACCCGGAGTGCCTCAGCCTCCGCGTCGTCATCCTTCGTTGCGTACAGCGAATTCGGCCTCATTTCCTTCCCTGTTCCTCTGAAACTTCTGCCGGAGGCATCGTTGTCGATGTTCGCAATGGCCAGCCCTACGCGGCAATCATCGCCAGACGGAATCGATCGGGGAAGATTGAGTGGTGCCTCCCCAAGGGGCATCTTGAAGGCTTGAGTCTCCCGAAGAGCCGCTCTTCGCGAAAGTCGCTGAAGAAAAACCGGTATTCACGGGCGCATCATCCGCCACCTCGCCTCGATCGATTATTGGTTTTCCGGCGCAGACCGGCGGATCCACAAGGTTGTCCACCACTACCTGATGGGTTACATTTCCGGGTCCATCACCGTTGAGGGGATCCGGATCACGAGGCCGAGGACGCCGCCTGGGTCCCCTTTGCGTGAGCTCTCGCATGACTTGGCTTACCCCAACGAGAGGCGCATTGTCGGGATCGCTTTGGACTTGCTTTACCGGGATGCATCGTGACGCGACTGCGAGCCACTCAGTGCACTGACTCTTGTGCCCCTCGGCGCCCTGCTTCTTTTCACTTCAACCCGCGAACGCGAGCACCGCTTTGCCTCACTTCCCACCGCAGGCACTCACGAGGCCTCGGCAGCGTCAGCCTTACCCGCAACATTTGCGCCTCAATCCAGCGCGCGACCGGAGGTTTTGGGCGAGGCACCCCAGGCATTGGGAGTGGACGTTCGGATTAACCGCCTCGAACCGCGAGTGATCACTGCTCAAAACAATGTGCAGGGTCTCGGGCGTTGTTCGTAACCTGACGGATAAGCCCATCCAGAATCCCTCTTTGGATGCCTATGTTCAGACTTATTCGCCGCTGACTGCTTCGGACCTCTCGGCTTATTTGACGGGGAAGTCCTATCAGGGGTCGGCGCGTGCATGCGGGAACCTTGGAAGCAACGATCCAGCCCAGGCGCCGAACAGACCTTCCATATGACGATTCCTTTTGAAGACCTCCCCTTCACTTCGGACTTTGAGTGGGGGCCGCGAGGTATCACGGTCGTCGTTGAAGGTGATGAAAACCGGGGAAGTGACCGCTCCATTCTGATCTGGGATTCGGCATACTCCCTTGAACACACGCGCGTCAATGTTCTCTTGCCCTGGACGTCCTCAACTCCACGCGTGACCAGTGATTCCTATTCGATCCTGTCTGCGGCATCCATGTCGGGAGTAACTTTCGCGACCGACTCGCAAACTCTGGTCGACGAACTCACCGTCCCTGAAGATCGCGCAAGCTCCAGCGCCTCGTCTTCTTCGCCAACGCCTTCTGCTTCTTCTTCCGAGGCCAGTGCTTCCCCTTCCACTTTCCGCAACCAGCGCCTCGCCGTCTCCTTCCTCTTCCGCCACCCCGCGTTCCGAGGCCGAGATCACTGCTGATCGCAATACGCGCGTTGCTTTCCTCCAGACCTTCTTTGAGCGCACCCGTGAGCTCGTGGCTCTGCCCAGTAACGATGCGGACCTGACGCTTGCGACGACTCTCGATAACGACACGATCATGAAGTATCTTGTCGACTCGCGGGCACAGGTTCCCACGACTCTTGCCAAGACGCAGGCTCTCCTTCCTCTTCCTCCCGTTCCTCGGCAAGCGCCTCGGCTTCGCCAGCGCAAGCTCCTCTGTCAGCCCAAGTGAGGCCTCGCAAAGTCCAAGCCCCTCCCCAGTGGCACTGAGGCAAGCCCGACGCAGAGCAGCACTGCAGCACCCTAAGCTCATCGATAACGTGTCATGGACGACCTCGGGAAGCTGGGGAAAGCAGTCCTTGAACGGGCAACTTGGCTCAACCTTCATTGCTCCACCCGGCGAACTAGCGCCCGAAAGCGAACAAAACTTCACCTCCATGGCGAAGGTTCAGCTCTCAGCCGATGGCCAGACCATCACCAATAATGATGATCACTCAGGTGAAAGCTACACGGCTCTCAGTTCCCTCTCGCCCATGACGGACCTGCTTTCCTGGGATGCCCAAAGCCTTGATGACGAACTCGATACCCAGCAGTTCCTCACGGCTATGACCGCAATGATCACCCGCGAACGCCCGAGCTTGTCGCGGACGACTTTTCGTCCCGCTTCAACGTTCTTCCTCACTGGATGAGACCCGACTTGAGCGCGTGCGAGCAATCCTCGATAACCGCTGGGTTGAGGGGATTTCCTTCAGTGACCTGATGAACTCCGAGGCGACAGACATCGAGCGTACGGCCGTCCAAGATTCGCCTTTTAGCGACTCGCTTCGTTCAGAGATGAGCGCGTTGAGCGGCGCTTATGCGGCTACTCTTCCCTTGGCGGGAGCAACAGAAAATGTTGATGCAGCTCGACTGAGGGTGGATACAACCGTTTCGAGCGCACTTCGGGCAGACCTTGGGGATCAGCGATCCGAAACGATCGTGAGCAGCATTCAGTCGCTCAATACTTTTAGCTCTTCCGTATCGGTTGAGTCTTCAAACGCGGTCAACCTCATTAATAAGAGCGCTAATTTCCCCGTTCGCGTGCGCAATTCTTTGCCGTGGCCGGTCAATGTCGAGGTCACTTTGCTCCCGGGCGATCCCAGATTGCGTGTCACCAGTACCTCGACGGGCCACGATTCCAGCGAATTCTTCCTCAACGGTTGAAGTTCCCGTGACCGCCATCGGTTCGGGAGATATACGCGTGACCTACAAGGTATCGACACCCAGCGGAACCATCCTTGATGATTCGCAAAAGGTTCTAGTCCGCATGCGCGCCGGATGGGAAGATGCGGCAACAGTCGTCATGGCGGTTCTTGTCGGACTTGCCTTCGTTGGCGGAATTATCCGCACGGTTCGGCGTCGCTTCAAATGCCTCGACCACTGAGGATCCTCGCACCTGCCCGGCGTTGGTGGCGTTGAAAAAGGGACGGTCAACGTTCCACTGTCCACCGGAGCATTCGTGAAAGCCGGGCGTCCCCGGCCAAGCCGACTACATCCGACTCACATGAAGAGGATCAGGAATGAGTGAAAGCCAGCTCGCAACGGTTCGCTTTTACGGGCCAGCGTATTGATGGCCTCGGGAACAATGGTTTCCCGAGTCCTTGGCTTCATCAAGACCGCAATGCTATTGGCGGCGCTGGGTTCGGCCGGCGGTGCGGTCTCGGCTGCATTCCAGACAGCAAACACCCTGCCCAACACGATCTTTCAATCTCCTTGCCTCCGGCGTTTTTCGACGCTGTCTTGGTTCCGCAGATTGTTCGCGCACTCAAGAGAGATGAAGGGCCAGGTTTACATCAACCGCCTCATCACACTGGCCGGAACGATCCTCTTTCGTGGTGGCTTTCGTTTCGACTCTTCTTGCGCCACTTCTCATCATCATCATGGCGCTGGGCTACAGTATGGAGATTCGCTCCCCTCGCAGTTTCCTTCGCCTTCTTGTGTTTGCCGCAGATCTTCTTCTACGGGCTCTATAACCTGCTTGGTGAGCTCCTCAATGCCCGTGGAGTTTTCGGCCCCTATATGTGGGCGCCGGTGCTCAATAACGTCATTGCAATCGCAGGTCTGACCGCTTTCTTGGTTCTGTGGGGTTCCCACGAAGACTTCGCCATCACGGACTTCACCTCCCCGCAATTCTGGCTCTTGTCGGTGACAACGACCTTGGGCGTCGTGTGCCAGGCACTTGTTTTGTTCATCCCCATGAGACGAGCGGGATCTCATTCAAAGCCTGACTTCCACTTCCGTGGGACTTCTTTCGGCTCGGCCTCGAAGGTTGCAGGCTGGACATTTGCGACCTTGGGCGTGTCCCAAGTTGGCGTTCTCTCAACGAACGCCATCGCCTCGATTGCGGATAACTACCTCAACCAAAACCCCCAGCCCATCGCGGGTCTGGCCGGATATTCGGCTGCATTTTTGATCTTCATGCTCCCGCAGTCGGTCATTACCGTTTCTCTTGCGACCGCAATCTTCACACGATTGAACTACGCGGTCGCCGAAGATAACGACGAGGAAGTTGCCGAGCACTACCACACGGGTATTCGCCTCATTACCTCCCTGACGGTTCTTGCTGCCGCGATCTTCATGGCGGGCGCTGCCCCGATGATGCAGCTGGTCGTCACCAATACGACCCGGCCCGAACTGATCTCTTCCTACGCGCTGATTCTGGTTTCCCTCATGCCCGGCGTGGCCTCGACGGGAATCGTGCTGATGAGCCAGCGCGTCTTCTTCGCTTACGAGGACGCAAAACCCGTGTTCCTCATGGGCATTGTCCCCACGATTTTTGCAGATCATCGTCGGGTGGTCGATCTACTTTGCGACGGGCGTGCGTTGGTGGGTCATCGGCGCGGCTCTTGGTGAAACAGTGTGCCGCATCGTTCAGGGTTTGATTGCGATGCGTTGGGTTTGCAATCGCAATCGCTTCGTCAATTCCTCGCTTATTGTGCGCTCCTACCTGACCTACGTCTGCTGCGCGGTTGTGGCTGGAGTCGTCGGTTTTGGCGTGCTGTGGCTCATGGGGAATCTACGACGATTTCGTCAAAACTGGTGCGCTGGCTGGTATCTGGCGTGAAGTTCGGGGTCGTCGCAATCGTTGTCACCGTGATCTACATGCTTGCGATGCGCTTCATCAACCCGCAAGAGTCTGCAACCAGTATTCGTCCCTGCTCACTCGTCTGCGTCTCCCCGCAGCACTGTGTGCGTTCCTTTCAGCCGCGCCGTCGTCGCAGCGTCCGAGAGCATTCATAATGAGGCTGGCGGCATCACGCAAGGGAGGAAGTCATGTCCGCTGAGGATCACCGCACCCCTGCCGAAGGTATGCCTCGCTGGGTTCCGCTCTCCGTCGACCTCTCCGTGCCTGCTTTCGATGAGATCGTCAATCCCGATGGGCCACATGAGTCGGCTCCGCGCCGCAGACTCCCGCGCCGGAAGTTCCTGCCTCGCAGCCCACGCTTTCCCCAGGAGAACCACGCTTCCCGAGGCCGCGTCGAGATGAGCCAGGCCAAGCCTGAGCTTCCCATTGTTCCCACCCTCCCAGCTACAGCGCGCGTCTACGACCTCGATGCGACCGCGCCTGCTGGTATTCCCTGGGTGCTGCAGCTGCCGAGGGCCGCGGCGAAACTTCCGCCGCAAAGTCTCCTTCAACGCCTTCTCCTTCTCGTATCCCCGCACCGCATCCCAAGGGTTTTTGCTGAGGGTGCTGTTGTGGGCAGCGCTGCTGCTGCCGAGGGTGTGGCGGCGACGGCTGCGCGCGCGTCAGTCACGCTGGTGCTTCCTTCGCAGGTAGCGGCCACAGCGGTGGGACCGGTGGCGGAAACGGCGGCGGCCGAGGCGAAGGTGGCCGCGCACAAGGATCACCGGCCTCGGGCGGCGAAAGCGCGGAGCGCGGAATTGATCCCACGCGCCCGACGATTATCTTTTGCCGCAGTGCTGACGGTCCTCGCTACCATTTGGGCGGGTGCAACCGTACTCAGCCCGGTTAAGCACTCCGGTGTTGACGACATCGTGAACCAAGCGAAGAGTGCCTCGCCTTCGGCTTCCGCATCGGCTCAGCCTTCCGACAATCCTTCACAGACGACAACTGTGACACCTGTTATTTCCAGTGTGTCTGTGCTGTCGTGGAAGGATGACAAGGGCGACCACGAAGAAATGGCCGTCAATATGATCGATGGAGACGCGAAGACAAGCTGGCACTCGCGCTATTTCGATTACAACCAGTTCCTAGACGACACCGCGGTCACCGTGCTCGTGAAGTTCGAGAAGAAGTCAACAGTTTCTGAAATCACCTTGACGATGGATCCCTCGACGACTGGCGGTGAAGGCGTTGTTCGTGCTGTAGATCCCAATTCACCTCGTGCGGGGAACAGAAATCGCAACCACGACGTTCTCTCCCACAACGGACATCAAACTGGCACATCCTGTGAAACCGATGCCATCAGCATTACCTTCCGAAAGATGCCAACCTCGCAAGATGGTCGCGCATGGGCGTGGATCAGCGAGCTGTCAGTGAAGTAACCCGCAACCTGCCCATAGGAGACACCATGTCTGAAAACATCCATGACGTCGTTATTGTCGGTTCTGGCCCCGCGAAGTACACGGCGGCTATTTACACTGCTCGTGCGGGTTTTAAGCCCGTTGTCGTCGCGGGTGCGCTTGCGGCCGGCGCGCGCTTATGAACACGACCGAGGTCGAGAACTTCGGGTTTCCCCGAGGGCATCATGGGTCCGGACCTCATGGACCAGATGCGTCAGCAGGCTGAAAAGTTCGGCGCGGAAGTGCGCTACGAGGATGCCTACGCGCTTTCTCTTGAGGGGCGATATCAAGACGATCACTCTTGAGGACGAGACCCTCCAGGCGCGCACGGTGATTCTGGCGACCGGCTCCGAATACCGCCACATGGATGTGCCCGGTGAACAAGAGTTCTCTGGTCGTGGTGTTTCCTACTGCGCGACCTGCGATGGTTTCTTCTTCCGTGACAAGCACCTGATCGTTGTCGGTGGTGGAGATTCCGCCATGGAAGAGGCCACCTTCCTGACGAAGTTTGCCTCGAAAGTGTCGGTTGTTCACCGTCGTGACCAGCTGCGTGCCCTCGAAGGCAATGGCTGATCGTGCTGCGGCTAACCCGAAGATCGAATTCGTGTGGAATTCCGTTGTCGAGGAAGTCCTTGGGGATTCTTCGGTGACGGTGTGCGCCTGCGCAACACCGTTGATGGTTCCGAGGCGTCCTAGAAGCCGAAGGCGTTTTTGTTGCGATTGGCCACCTTCCCCGCACCTCGCTGATCGCCGATCAGGTTGCCTTGGACGAGGCGGGCTACATCGTGGTCAACGATCCGGGGACCGCGACCAACCTCCCGGGTGTTTTTCGCCTGCGGTGATGCTGTTGATCACACCTACCGCCAGGCAATTACCGCTGCGGGTTCCGGTTGCCGCGCTGCCTTGATGCGCAGCACTGGCTCGAATCTCAGGAGTAAGTGATGAAGGCCTTCGGTTTCCTAAAGCTTTGGACACTACGCACGGGACGGAAGGCGCGGACTGAGCGGGCGCAATGCCCTTCATCAGGCTATCGAATTGTCGGTCGCTGCCGACGATCTAGGTGTCAATGGCGCCTACTTCAGGGTGCATCATTTCGCGCCCCAGGGTGCTTCTCCTATGCCTTTGCTCTCCGCGATTGCTGCCCGAACGAAGCATATTGAGGTCGGTACCGGCGTCATCGATATGCGCTAGCACATCGTCTGAGTCATGACGTTCGATGCCACCCCTATCGTTTGTGGGCACGCGCTGCGCGCAGCCCGTTGGCGATAACTACGACCTCGGCGACCTCGTGGACAAGGACGACCGCGAGCCAGGCCGAGCACGCCGGTGATGGCCAGCGGCGGCAGCACGGCGATGATCGCCAGGGGACAGCACGATGTTCTGGTTCATGATCACCCGGCCGCGGCGGGCATGCCGCAGCGCCTGCGGGATCAGGCCGAGGTCGCGCCCGGTGAAGGCGACGTCGGCAGACTCGATCGCGGCGTCGGAGCCGGTCGCGCCCATCGCGATGCCCACAGTCGCACCGGCCAGGGCGGGGGCGTCGTTGATGCCGTCGCCGATCATCGCCGTCGGTGAGGCCTCGGAGAGCTGGGCGACGATGCGAGCCTTGTCCTCGGGACGCAGCTCGGCGTGCACGTCGCCGATCCCGGCCAGCTTCGCCAGCGCAGCAGCGGTGCGGGAGTTGTCGCCGGTGAGCATGCTCACCTCGACGCCCTGGTCACGCAGGGTCCGCACAACCTCGGGGGACCTCGGGGCGCAGCTCGTCGCGGACGCCGATCGCCCCGGCCAGGAAGCCGTCGACGGTGACGAGCACGCAGGTCTGCCCCTCGGCCTCCAGGTCCTCGACCCGGGCCTTGAGCGGACCGGCGTCGATCCAGCGCGGACTGCCCACCGCCACCCTGCGGCCGTCGACCAGGCCACCGATGCCGTGCCCGGCCTCCTCGGCCACGTCCTGCGCGGCGAGGGGCCCCCTGGCCCGCGGCGGCGATGGCGGCGGCGAGAGGGTGCGTCGAGTGCTGCTCGACGGACGCCGCCCAGGCGAGCACCTGCGCGTCGTCGAACCCGTCGGCGGCGACGACGGCGGTGACCTCGGGCCGGTTGCGGGTCAGAGTGCCGGTCTTGTCCACGGCGAGGTGCCGGATGTCGCCGAGGCGCTCGAAGGCGGCCCCGCTCTTGATGACGACGCCGAACTTGGTCGCCGCGCCGATCGCGGAGACCACGGTGACTGGCACCGCAATCGCCAGCGCGCAGGGGCTGGCCGCGACGAGGACGACCAGGGCGCGGGTGATCCAGGTCTCTGGGTCGCCGAGCAGGGACCCGAGCACGCCGACGAGGACGGCGAGGGACCATCACGCCGGGCACCAGCGGGCGGGCGATCCGGTCAGCGATCCGGGCTCGGTCGCCCTTCTCGGCCTGGGCCTGCTCTACCAGCTCCACGATCGTGGTCAGCGAGTTGTCGGTGCCCGCGGCGGTCGCCTCGACCTCCAGCACTCCGGCGGTATTGATCGCCCCGCCGAGACCGCGTCATCGGGTGCGACCTCGACCGGGATCGACTCGCCGGTGATCGCGGACGTGTCCAGGCTGGAGCGTCCGACGCGGACGATCCCGTCGGTGACGACCCGCTCGCCCGGACGGACCAGCAGCACGTCGCCGACCGCGATCTCCTTGGCCGGGACCTCCACCGAGGCACCGTCGCGCAGCACGGTCGCGGTCTCCGGCACGAGCTGAGCAGCGCGCGCAGGCCGCCGCGGGCGCGGTCCATCGCCTTGTCCTCCAGGGCCTCGGCGATCGAGTACAGGAACGCCAGCGCGGCGGCCTCCTCACGTAGCCGAGGATGACCGCGCCGACGGCACTGATCGTCATCAGCAGAGCGATCCCGAGCTTCCGCTTGGCGAACAGCTTCCGCAGCGCGCCGGGCACGAACGTGTACGCGCCCAGCAGCAGGCCCGCCCAGAACGCGACCAGCGCCGCGACGTGCAGCCCGACCACTCCAGCACCAGGCCGGTGCCGAACGCGACCCCGGAGAGGATCGGCACCACCAGGCCCGGGTCGCGCCACCACGGGCGCTCGGTCTCCTCTGCCTCTTCAGCGGCGTTGGTGGTCGGCTCGTCGCAGCCGCAGGCGGCGCTCACGAGGCGTCCTCGGAGCCGCTCGGACCGCAGCAGCCGGGCACCGAGCAGTGCGGGTCGATGCACGGGGCGCTCTCGTCCACCGCCAGCGTCACATCCATCAGCGCCGTCAGCGCCGCGGCCAGGTGCGGGTCGGCGATCTCGTAGCGGGTCTGCCGCCCCTCGGGCTCAGCGACGACGACGATGCCGCAGTCGCGCGAGACAGGGTCAGATGGTTGGACACGTTCGAGCGGGTCAGCCCTCAGCTCGCGCGAGAGCACGGCGGGGTGGCTCGGGCCGTCAAGCAGGGACATCAGGATCCGGGAGCGCGTCGGATCGGCCATGGCCCGGCCGAGCCGGTTCATGACGTCGAGGCGCGAAGCAATAGTCAGCATGCACTGAACTATACAGTGATAGCTGACCAATAGTCCAGTTGCAGGGGCTGCCGCCCGCGCTCCGCGCGCTTGCCCTCGGGAATTACGGTCACCTCTCGCGCCACCTCGTTCGTCTTCCTCAGCGACACCAGTTCAACCATGCAACCAAGCTTAGGTGAACCGGTGTTTGCAACCACCATATGTGCTACAAAAACCCGCTGTACTTGGCTGAGGAAGCTGCTGCACTGGACCAGATCGCTGATGGCCGCGGTGGCGATATGGCTCGCGAAAGTTCTATCGTTTTCTCGAGGCCATTGAGGGGAAGGGGATGGCAACTGCCGCGCCTGAGGACCAGCAGTATCCACTGATGGTCCAACCCGGTTCGCCTCTGCCGATTTTCCCTCACTCTGAGGGCCTGCGTCAGCGAATCTGGTGGGGTGCAGGTTCGAACTATTCGGCTGAGCTCAGTGCTCGCGATGGTGTCAATATGATGAGCTCGACCCTGGTCTTTGAAAGCGATGATCGCAGCTTTGGCGAGATCCAGGGCGAACAGATTGCACTCTACCGGGCGGCATGGAAAGAAGCGGGACACTCGTGGACACCTAGGGGTTTCCGTTTCGCGTTCGATCTTTCCATTGCTCAGCGCGAAGGATCGCGGAAATGTATGGCTTGGAAGCATACTCAAGCGATCAGGTCGGACGTTTGGATATGGGAACAGCGACTTTTGGCCGTTCCTATGCCGCTACGCCCGATGTTTTAATCGAGCAGCTTCAGGCCGATCCGGCTATTGCTGCAGCGGATACTTTGTTGCTGACAATTCCCAACCAGCTGGGGTTTGAAGAGAATCTGTCGATTATTAGCAACTTTGCGAAGTATGTTGCTCCTGAACTGGGGTGGATTCCAGCCGATCAGGGTCCGGTGACGGGTTATCCGATTCAGTGAATCTGTTCGTGGCAAGGCTCGTGTGCCACTAGGTGGATTGAGTTAATTGCCCGCGTGATTGAGGGGCTGACGTGCCGGTGCCTTTGTAGGGGCAAAGACACCGGCCCGTCATTCCACCGGCGCCATTGCAGGTGGAAGCTCACCAGTTCGAGCCCCTGACCTCTCGATCTAATACGCTTAATTTTAATCCGTCTAAAACGTTAGAAGCAGGGAAAACGTGCAACCCTAGGTGCACGTTTTCCCAGCTCAGGCAGACATCTGACATTTTTCAGCACGCCTGTCGTTACCAGACTTTCTATTTCATTCCTTCACGCATGTCACTGAGCAGCCTGCGGCGCAGTGGACCGGTGCTTTCTGAGGCAAGGAGAATCAGCGCGACTCCTCCCGCTGTCATCCCGATAAAGATTCCCATACTGCTGAAGGACACTCCCCATGGTCAGTACCGGGGACATGAAGCACAGTCCCAGCACCAGTGCACCGCCGATCATGAGCACGGCAGGAAGCATTATTTTCAAGCCTGCGCGAGCAGTCCAGGAATTTTGCCGGAGACCCCATGTACTCCAGGGCCTTAATCTGATCGATCGAATCAATGACGCGAATCCCCTGGTTGATCGCCGTAGAGATCGCTCCCAAAACCAGTGTGATTCCGAAAGTCAGCAGCATCCCCGTACGGATATCACCGAGCAGGATCACACTGGTCTCTTCCATATCGGGGCTACTCGACACGCTTGTTGCCTCAAAGAGCGGCATAAGTACTCCCACGAGGAAGGCAACTAGGGCAATCGCGCCGAAAGACCTCCACACGCTCTTGGGATCATCAGTAATGCGTCTTCCAGCGAGCATCATCTGCGGCGTACGCGCGCATGCGGACATGATTCGTCCCAAGACCGAGACACTCAAGGCACCGACGACGTTGACCAAGGCAAAGATCACGCCCATGAATCCCAATAGCACCGACAAGCCGATAGCAATTCCTGCATTCCAGATGGTTCCACCAATAAAGAGCCAGACGACCATGAGGGCGACCATGATGCCCAGCCCCACCGGAGACACCTTCGACACATCGCTTCTTCGGCTCACTCCCTAGGGGCGTGACGGCCACGCGACGCATCGCAAGCATCGCGGAGGCAGCTGCAAGGACCATCATCAGCGCGGCCTCGGCAATGAGGATCAGGGGACCGACCCACATCTCGCCGACACTCACGGCAATTCCCTGGAATGAAATCAAAGTCCACCCGGGTAAGCACACCGCATAGAGCATCGAACCCACAACAACACCGACCAGGGCGTAAACCGAGGTCTCAATGACGCAGGCCAGTCGCGTTTGCCCTGGTTTTAAGCCAATGAGTCGCAGTACAGCAAGGTCACGCGCTCTGCGACTCAGCCCCAGCGCGCTGCCGCACCACCCATCGAAAGGATCGGAACAATCATCAGCGTTGCGGCAAAACACGCCATCACGACGTAGAAGGTCGCGACATCGCTGAAACCGGCAGGCGGGTTACTTGCACGAGAGACAAATGCGCACTACCTCCCGTAACGCTCAGTAAAATCGCGTGCGGGAAAGCGAAGGCAAGAACCGTCAGGATTGTTGTCGCGCGGTCACGCGAGCGCAGTGTTGCCTTGGCGGCGGTCAGTGTTGCGCTCATCGCGACACCTGCTGATCGATCAAGCCGTCGCGCATGTGAATTTCGTGCGGGAGGCGGGCGGCAACTGAAGGATCGTGGGTCACCAAGATCAGGCTGGCACCCGTCGCCGAGCACGCTCCGGTCAGGACACTCATGACTTCAGCGCCCGTCCCCTGGTCAAAGCGCGCCCGTCGGTTCGTCAGCAAAGACAACTTTGGGGTTGGTGATGAGCGCGCCCGATCGCCACACGTTGTGCTTGCCCGCCTGAAAGTTGCCCCGGACGGTAGGGGCCTGCACCATCCAGCCCCAGATTCACCAGGATCTGCTGCGCTTGAGAGACCGCGTTCTTGCGCGCAACTCCCGCCAGCATGAGCGGCATCGCAACATTCTCTTGACATGGCAGCTCGGGGAGGAGCTGACCGTCTTGAAAGACAAAACCAAAATTGCGCAGCCGCAGTTGCGAGATCGCTCCCTCGCTCATCGCCGTCAATTCGGTGCCATCGAGCATGATGCTTCCCGAAGTCGGGCGAAGAACCCCCGCGAGGCAGTGCAGCAAGGTCGTTTTACCGCATCCTGAGGGTCCCATGATGGCCAGTTGGCTCCCCTGGGGGATCGAGAGGCTTACTCCCGCCAGTGCGAGAACCGTGTTTCCGCCTCGCTGGTAGGTTTTTGTCAGCCCGCGAACGATCATTCCCGAGGCCGTGGATACGTTGGGTGCTTGTGGCGCGCTTTCGCCCTGCTGCAGTGGAGTAGTCATAGTTTTAGTGTGCTCGTGAGCTACCCGCGTTCACTATTGGGGTATTGCCCTGATTTACCCCTGGTCGTGACGATGGGGATGTACCCTAGGAAACAATTACGTGCACATCATTGTTATTACCAAGGAAAGCCATGCTCACCCTCACCCAACATTTTGAGCAGATCGCCGGGATTCTCCTTGCCCTGTTCTTGTCATCCCTGATCGGTTTGGAGCGTCAAGCGCGTGGAAAGAGCGCGGGCTTACGCACGGACGCAATCGTTGGCATGACCTCTGCTCTCCTCATGGTGGTCTCCAAGTATGGCTTCAACGATGTGCTCGCCGCAGATTTGGTCCGCGTAGATCCCTCGCGTGTCGCCGCACAGATTGTTTCCGGTATTGGCTTCCTCGGTGCCGGCATCATTTTGACGCGCTCAGGTGCGGTACGCGGTCTGACAACCGCCGCCACGGTGTGGGAAACCGCTGGAATTGGTATGGCGTGTGGCGCAGGATTGTGGGTTGCTGGAGTTGCAGTAACGCTCATGCACTTCATCATTGTTTTTGCCCTGACGCCGCTTGCCCGCCACATCGGCCCGCATTCCCCGCGTCGGCCAAATACTGTTGTTCTTGAGGTCGTCTTTTGACTCCGGGCAAGGGGTGATGCGCCGCGTGATGAATGTGATGACGGAATCGAAGTGGCGGATTTCCCAGGTTCGCAGCGATACCGAAGGCAAGCGTGGCCACGCGTACATCGAAACGACGACCGCGGACCGCGTTGCACTACCGGCGCTGATTGCAACGATCTCAGATCTTCCCGGGATCTACTCGGTTGAAGAAGCGGATCCGCACGGCTTGGATTAAAGGTATCCACGGCCTCGTTGACGGTATCCACGGCCTCGTCGACGCTATTCAATAGTGGGCGAATAGTGGCACACTTGGACATGTGTCTTTTTGACATAGTGACTCAGAAAGGTTCGCGATTATGACTCAGGATTCTCAGTTGCAGGGAACTCGACTCGACCCGTGGTTTGATGCCTATGCCGATCGAGCTCACAACCCTGCGAGCTTCTGAGATTCGCGCGCTGTTTTTCTGTTGTCTCTCGTCCCGAGGTTGTTTCACTCGCGGGCGGTATGCCGAACCTGAAGGATCTTCCTCTGGAGAGCCTCGCCGAGACCGCGAAGGAGCTGATCCTGTCTTCTGGTGCCCAGGCACTGCAATACGGTTCCGGTCAGGGCTGGGAGCCCTTGCGCGAGCAGCTCGTCAACGTCATGACCTATGACGGCATCATCGGCGCTGACCCTGACGACGTCGTTATTACGACGGGTTCGCAACAGGCGCTTGACCTCATGGCCGAGCTCTTCATCGACTCCGGTGACGTTGTTTTGGCCGAGTCTCCTTCTTACGTTGGTGCCCTGGGCTGTTTCCGTGCCCGCCAAGCCGATGTCATTCACGTTGATATGGATGAAAATGGCATCATTCCCGAGGCCTTAGAAGAGACGATCCGTCGCCTGAAGTCCGCCGGTCGCGCCATTAAGTTCCTTTACACGATCCCGAACTTCCACAATCCTGCGGGCGTCACGCTTTCTTTGGAGCGTCGCCCCCTGATCGCTGAAATCTGCATGCGTGAACACGTGTTGATTTTGGAAGATAACCCGTACGGCTTGCTTGGTTTTGATTCCGATCCGCTTCCCGCACTTCGTTCGTGGTCTCCCGAGGGCGTTGTCTATTTGGGTTCGGTTTCGAAGATGTTCGCGCCCGGTATGCGTATTGGCTGGGCGCTTGCTCCTCACGCCATTCGCGCGAAGCTGGTGTTGGCTTCTGAGGCCGCTATTTTGTCTCCGGGTATGTTCGGTCAGATGTTTCTCTCGAGCTACCTGGCAGGTTATGACTGGTACAGCCAGGTTAAGGTCTATCGTGCAATGTACGCTGAGCGTTGCAAGGCCATGTTGGATGCCCTGGCGGAGCACATGCCTGACTGCTCGTGGACGACTCCCGATGGTGGTTTCTACACGTGGGTAACCCTCCCTGAGGGCCTGAATGCGCGCAGCATGCTTCCTCGCGCCGTGAAGGCGCAGGTAGCCCTATGTTTCCGGCACTGCTTTCTACTACGACGGTCGGGGAGCCGATCACTGCGCTTGTCCTTCTGCTATCCCGAGCCTGATCGTATCCGTGAGGGTATTCGTCGCCTTGCTGGCGTTGTTAATGCTGAGAAGCAGCTCGTCGATATGTTCGGCGTTGCACCCGAAGAAGAAGCTGAATTTTTAACGAACCGTCATGATGGTTCCGTTCACCGAAGACTAATTCCGAGGAGAAATCGTCATGTCCACTGATTCATTAAAGGTCCTTATTGTCGCGGGCGGGCTGACCCATGAGCGTGATGTTTCGGTCCGCTCCGGACGTCGCGTTGCAAACTCCCTGATCAACCAGGGTTTTGATGCAAAAGGTCGTCGATTTTGATCAGAATCTTCCTTCAGAGATTTCCGCTTTTCGGCCCCTGATGTTGTGTGGCCGCTTGTCCACGGATCTTTGGGTGAAGATGGCTCCCTTCAATCCCTTCTCGAGGGTGTCGGGGTTCCCTTACGTTGGGTCAACACCTGCGCAGGCGATGCTTGCTTCCAACAAGCCCACGGCTAAAGGCGCTCGTTGGCGCGGCCGGGCTTGATACCCCGGATGGATTGCCCTTCCCCAGCTCCTGTTCCGCCAGCTCGGCGCGCACAATGTTCTTGGGATGATCAACTCTCTTTGACTTTCCCCCTTGTCGTCAAAACCTTCTTCGGGCGGTTCGGCTCTTGGAATGTCCCGTGCTCAGGATTCAAGTGATCTTCGCTCCGCCATGGTCGATGCTTTCTCCTACGAGGAGCATGTCATGCTCGAACGTTTCGTTGAAGGCCGTGATATCGCTGTTTCGGTTTGTCGATCTAGAGGAAGGGCCCTATTGCCCTGCCGCCCGTCGAGGTCTCGACCGATGACGGTCACTACGATTACGAGGCACGCTATACAACCGATGAGAGCGAATACTTTGTACCCGCCCGCCTGAGCAACGATGAGATGACGGATGTCCAGGCCGCCGCTATCCAGATCCACGAGTTGCTTGGTCTTCGCGATCTGTCGCGTATTGACTTCATTGTTGATGACAACGGCAGCTTCTGGTTCATTGACGCCAATGTTTCGCCCGGAATGACCGACACTTCGCTCTTCCCCAGGCTGCCGAGGCCACAGGGTTCCTTTGACGAGATCTGCGCGGCTATCGTTCGCTACGTTGCAAGCCGGGATTGACCTAGCCGCTTAGCGCTCATTGTTTTGCAGAGTAGGGGCGGGCACCATGAAGGTGCCCGCCCCTAACTTTCATGTTTTAGAGAAGCCCGAGCTGAATGAGCTCTTCCCTGGTTTCATGCGCGTTTGCCCAGCTCAAGGTCGAAATACCCAAGTACTCCGCCGCCTTCGTATTTTGTTCGCGATCGTCGATGAACAAAATTTTCTCTGCCTCGAGCTGCGCGGCTTCAATCGCCTCGCGATAGATTCCACGATTCGGTTTTGCGACTCCAACATAGGATGAGAAGATCATTGGTCCATTGAAGTACTTACGTGCCCACGGACTTTCCATCACCATTGACGCGTGAGGCGCTGGCATATTCGTCAGGACCCCCATGATGTAGCCCTTAGACTTCAGCTCTTCAAGAAGGTACGCGGCACACTCATCAATGCCATACATTCGCCGAGAGTCAGCAGTGACAAGTTCATCGAGTTGCGATTCGCTTGGCTCAGGGTAGCCCACAGTCGCCGCTGACGGCATTCCAGAATTCCTTGTCTGTCATGCCTTCGTCATATGAGTCTCGATGGGCCCAGATCGCATGGTCGACGAGTGTCAGCACATGAGGCTCGTTCCCTAGGTTCAGAATCGAGGCAAATTGCCCAGGATCAGGCCGCTGTGTGACCAGAACTCCACCAATGTCGAAGTAGATGAGATCAGGTTGTGGTCTATCCATAAGTGCTGTGAACCTCCGGCTCTATTGTCTCGCATTACTGCCCCGACAACAAAACCGCCTTCTCATAGACGTGTGGGTGATGTTTCACGTGAAACATCACCCACACATGAGCTCTCTTTCGAGGTCTTGCTACCGACCTCGCCAAAGCCTCATCTTCGGCTGCAGCACTTTCGTCCAGCCCAAGTGAATGCTTACCCTAGCGCGCATCCCATCAAATACGACAGGTGCGGCAGCCGGGTTGGATTAGTCTTCGCGGTTCGCCTTTGGAAGGAGAAGATCCGCAAGACGTTGAAGATCCCTCACTACCCGCGAATTCGATGATGATCTTACCCTTGCGCTTACCCTCAGAGATCGTCACGCGGGTATCCCAGGCGTCTGCGAGGACCTGGCTCATATGTTCACCAAGTGGAGGCAACCTTCATCCGCTTCACCGAGTGATGCGCCGGGCGTTGGATTGAACCCAGGCGAACAAGCTCTTCTGTCGTACGTACAGAAAGTCCTTCTGCAATGATGCGGTTAGCGAGAATCTCCATTTCTTCCGGCGTACTCAGCCCGAGAAGTGCACGTGCATGGCCTGCCGACAGAACCTGCGCTGATACCTTCTTCTGTACGGATGCAGGTAGCTTAAGAAGTCGAAAGTGTGTTTGCAATCTGCGGCCGTGAACGCGCAATCTTCTTCGAAAGTTCTTCCTGCGTTGCACCAAAATCTGCCATAAGTTGCTGATAGGCGAAGGCTTCTTCAAGGGGATTGAGCTGTGCGCGGTGCAGGTTTTCAAGCAGAGCGTCACGCAGAAGATCCTCGTCCTCGGTATGGCGGACAATTGCAGGAATGCTTGATAGTCCAGCCAATTCACTTGCACGCAATCTGCGCTCACCCATAATGAGCTCGTAGCGTGCCTCAGGGTTTCTCCTCAAGGAACTGCTTGAGCGTTTCTGACGGTACCTGATCGAGCGCAATCCTACGAACAACAATCGGCTGCAGGACACCCTACCTCGCGAATAGAGGCTGCGAGTTCATTAAGATCATCTTCGTCAAACACCTGGCGCGGTTGACGGGTATTTGGGGAACAATCTGCTCCAAAGGAATCTCTGCGAAGGTCGCACCAGGAACGTTCAGAAGTTCTGATGTTTCACGTGAAACATCGCTTCTATCAACGCGAGTATCGGTGAAAGACTCGACCGCGGCCGATACCGAAGTAGACGCCGCTTCCTTCTTTCCGTCGGCCTGCGAGGGTTGCTGCACCTTCGAGTCCTGGCTCTTACGTGCCCGAGTAGACTTCGGGGAGTCGAACCCGCCCGCTCGTCGCCTTCCGACTCTTAGGTTCGAGCAGTTCGCGCGCGGAACCTCCGCGCGTCGTCGTGCTTGAGCGCTGACCGGGAAGAGAACGTCAAGAGGACGCTTTGCTACCTCCTCAGGATTCTCACTCTGTGCCTGGGGGATAAGGGCACCGAGCCCTCTACCCAGCCCTGCTCGCCGTTGAGCCTTATGCTGTGATTCGAGTGCTCCGCCATGCTCATTTACCAATCTCGCGTACTCGTGATGATGAATCCATTGTTTCACGTGAAACACAAAAATGTGGAGCGAACAATCAAAAACGATTTTCACAGCGTCCTTCTCCTGAGATTCGCGAGACCACTGAATCTCGAAAAAGTGCCTCCGAAAAACGAAATAAACCTACTTGGCCAGACGCAGACTCAACTCGAGTGCAGCTTTCCGGTATGCGAGGCTACCCGCGCCATTTGGATCATAGGTAATAACACTCTGCCCATAGCTCGGAGCTTCAGAGACGCGCACCGAACGAGGAATCACTGTCTGGAGTGTTTGGGTTGGGAAGTGTGAACGAACTTCCGACTCAACCTCTTCAGAAAGTTTCGTTCGCTTATCGGCCATGGTCAACAACATAGTTGAAACATGCAGTTTTCGGGTTCAGGTCACCACTGATGCGATCAATGGTGGACCATAGCTGGCTCAGGCCCTCAAGCGCGTAGTACTCGGTCTGAATCGGAATCAAAACCTCATCAGCAGCGACCATGACATTCAAAGTGACCAAACCCAAGGAGGGCGGGCAATCGATGAAAAACTAAATCAATTTGCTGATAGGCCTCGACGAAAATGCGAAACTGCGTCGGCAAGGCGAAACTCGCGCCGCGCAAGATCAACAAGCTCAATCTCGGCCCCAGACAAGTCAATCGTCGCCGGACAAACCCAGAGATTATCTAAATCAGGGCAGGCCTGGAGGACCTCACCAATCGAAGCCTCGACCAGTGATCACCTCATAGGTCGAAGGAGTACCGGGGGTATGCGCGATGCCCAGCGCACTCGAGGCATTGCCCTGAGCGTCGGCGTCGATCACGACAACCTTCAACCCACCCAAAGCACACGCCGCAGCAAGATTGACAACCGACGTGGTCTTGCCAACCCCGCCCTTTGATTGGCAACGGCGATCACGCGAGTAAAAAGGCACACCAAACTTTGCCTTCTCCAAGAAGGCGCGATCTTGAAAGTTTTGGGTGATCTGATCCGAGCGGAGTCTGACCGGCCATAGAAGTTGAGCCTTTCTCGCACGTCAATGACACAAGTGTAGGCAAGAAGAACACACCCTGATAGCTGAGGACACGCGCTACCAGAGCTATCCCGGCAAGCTACGAGCGAACTCTCTTCGCGACGACAACGAAGGTCGAGTCATCCTCCATCACGGAAGGCACCTCGTGAATCGACGCCGCCAAATGGTGACGCTTGAGCTCAACGCGCGGCCTCGACCTCTTCGCTGGCCCGACGACCTTTGAGTGCAACAAGCGAACCACCGGGAGCAATCAACTTAGAGGTCATACGAACAAGCTTTTGTCATATTCGCCAACGCTCGCGAGGTGACAACATCTGCCTTGCCCTTCCTCGAAGCTCTTCAGCACGCGCCTGATGAATCGTGACATTATCCAAGCCGAGTGCATCGACGACGTCGGCAAGCCACTCACAGCGCCGAGCCATTGGCTCCGCCAAGTGAACATCAGGTTCGGCCGGCACACGGCTATCACAATCCCCGGGAATCCGGCTCCCGAACCGACGTCGAGAACCTGTCCTTCTTGGGTAGGAAGTCAAGGACCGCAGCGGAGTTCACGAGGTGGCGCGACCAGAGCCGAGGAAGCTCTCGCGGACCAATCAGCCCGCGAAGCTCTCCTCTTCAACCAGCATGTTCGCAAACTCGGCGATATCTGGATATGACAAGCCAAAAAGTTCGCGAACTTCGGGTCCTGGAACCTCAAGTTCAATCTCTTGCTCAGCCGAGCCGCCCCCGAGGGTGTCCACTCAGGCCTCCTCGGCCTCGCCGGCGGCGGACTCTTCGGCGGGAAGAATAACGACGCGGCGACGGGGTTCAACGCCCTCCGACTCACTGCGCAAACCCTCAGAGGCAACAACGTCATGGCAGACCTTGCGCTCAAAGGGGTTCATCGGCTCAAGCTTTTGAGGTTCACCGGTCGCACGCAGGCGTGCGATGGCCTCGTGAGTCAGATCCTGCAGATCAGCCTTACGATCAGCGCGGAACCCAGCAATGTCGAGCATGAGTCGCGAACGCTCGCCGGTTTCGGTCTGGACGGCAAGCCGAGTCAGTTCTTGGAGCGCATCGACAACTTCACCGTCCTCACCGACGAGGTGGTCAAGAGCAGAGGGGTTCTCAGAAATAATCTCAACCAGTGCACGGCCATTTTTCGACATCGATTTCGATATCGCCATCAAGATCGGCGATATCGAGAAGCTCTTCCAGGTAGTCAGCTGCGAGTTCGCCCTCTTCCTCTAGGGCGCGACAGCTCGTTCGACGTATCTTCGCTCATAGTATTTCCTCCATCAGGGGATGTTTGATGCCATGGGCATCGAGTGGTCTGTGGTGGCGCGATCAGCGCTTCTTCTCTTTTGCAGCGGCGCGACGAGCCTTACGGCGCTCCTGGCGCTTGCGCTCGAGTTCGTCAGCGTCAACCGAGGAGTTCGGATTCTCCGTGGCCGCCTGTGCACGAGGCGAACGGGTACGTGCCTGACGTTGTGCTTCCTCACGCTTGGCCGCGGCCTCGCGACGGTCCGCTGCGCGTTCGGTTGCAACCTTGACACCGCGCATCCACACCTCATCGGGAAGGGTCGTCCATTCCTGCATCGAGAGGTTGCGGTAGATCGAAACAATCTCTCCCTCGCTCATGGCCTCGGGGAAATCAGAGGCAACCTTCTGACGCTTCGCGCGGGCGCGCAGCTCCTTCAAAGTGGTCGAGTTCAAAGCCTTGAGTTCATCGGAACCATCAGCCAGAACGCGACGCTTCTCGTCGTAATCGGCAAAGAAGGGGCGGGCCCAGCTCTGGTAAGCGCTCTGACGCTTGGCCAAGAGCGCCTTGTAAGCAGCGGAGTTCGGGTTCGGCATGTTCTTAATCACCCACAGCATCTGCAGGTAGCCCCAAATGCCCGCGGTCGTCGTGTAGATCACGACACCCATCTGGAAGAACAGGCCCGAGAAGATGAACATGAAGGGCATGACGTACATCATCATGCGCTGCGAACGAACCATGGGGTTGTTCGGATCCTGGTTCTGCGGCATGTTCTTCGTCATCGTCAGACGGATGGTCAAGAACTGCGTCGCAACCATAATGACAATGAACACAGCGAAGATCAGCGTCGGAAGCGAGGGCGAAGGACGAGTCACGGATGGTGTGAGACAGCGGCACGCCGAAAACCTGCGAGGAATCGATTTCCGAGGCGACGGCCTGAGTGATCGGACCCAGGGAGTCCACGTGACGCGAACCGACCTGGTAGCTGCTTTCTGCAAGCGCGTGGATGGCGTAAATCGCGCGGTACATCGCGAAGAGAACCGGCAGCTGAACGAGCATCGGCAAGCACGAAGCGAAGGGGTTCACACCGTACTTTTTGTTGAGCTCGGAGATCTCCTGCTGCATGCGCTGGCGGGAGGCCATATCCGTCTTGCCCTTGTATTTGGCCTGAATCTTCTGCATCTGAGGCTGAACAATCGACGTGCCTCGCATGCTCTTGAGCTGCTTGAGGTACAGCGGGATGATCAGCACGCGCACCAAAATGGTCAGCAGAACGATGGACAGGACCCACGTGAATCCTGCACCGCTGTTCATACCAGGGAGCAGCAGCAGGTCGTGAATCCTGACCCAGAGCCAGGCGACCGCTACTGCAAAGGGATAGAGAATCGAATCCACAGGAGTCTCCTTATGATGCGCGGGGACGCTCACTGCGTCCGTGTGATGCTCGGCCCTCGCCGAGAAGTCTTCGAGAGTATCGACCGATGTCTCGTCATCGGATCGATCCATGCCCATGGGGTTTGTGCCCATGGATCGTCGTAGCCGGCCCAGTCTTCGGGTGGCGTCCAGGCTTCGCTGGTCCACTTGCCGCGTGCGGGAACCCATCGACCCCGCCGAGGGCTCCAGGGGTTACAGCGAAGGATTCGCCAGATAGCTAATAGTGTTCCCTTGACGAGGGCCGTGGGTGCGCAGAGCGCCAAGGGCGTAGCTTGAGCAGGTGGGGTAGTAGCGGCAACGCGGCGCGAAAAGTGGGGAAATGAAACGCTGGTACACGCGCACGGGGATGATTGCGATATACGCGAAAGGAGAGCTCATGCGCGCCCCTCCTGAGATCGATCCCATTTCTTCCATGCCCTGGCCAAAACCTGATCTAATTCTTCACCCAATTGCTCCGAAGTGACACCCAATGCATCGGCCTTTACTCGGACGACGACGCGGGCACCGGCAGGCTGTGCACTGAGGCGATCGGCCATGAGATGGCGCAATTGACGCTTAACTCGGTTGCGCCCAACTGCTCGCTTGATCTGGCTCTTGGGTACGACGAAAACCGACGAGGCGTGAATCACTTTCCTCGTCGGTTCGACAATGCACATGAGCCTTTGCTGACCCGCGCGCGATCCGCTTCGGATTGCGAGGCGGAAGTCCGCTGGATTCACCATGCGGTTCGAGCGGGGCAACACCTCGCGAAAGCTCAGGCGGAGAGGCGGGCGCGGCCCTTACGACGACGCGCAGCCAGAATCGCGCGGCCAGCGCGGGTGCTCATACGCAGGCGGAAGCCGTGCGTCTTGGAACGACGACGGTTGTTCGGCTGATAAGTCCGCTTGGTGGTCACTGATATCTCCTCGAATTGGTCATGGACGGTGTTTATCTCAACGACAAACACATACGAACCAACAGCCTAAGGGTTTTTCGCCGTTCCGTCAACGAAAGAACCACTTAATTCAGGCCATCCACACCTGTGGAAGGAGGTGTGGATACATAAAGGGTAAGTTATCCACATTGCAAGTTATCCACAAACCTGTGGATAGAGACATTTTCTTTGTCACTCAACGGGGAGGTCTTGTAACTACACAAATGTCATTTGGGGATTAAATATCCACAGGTATATCCCCAGCTGTGGAAAAACGTGGCATCATATTAGAGTTATCGGTGGAAGATGATTTCGACAGATATCATTTCTCGTGTCCTATCTCACGTCAGTTTCCGGAGGTTCTTGTGTCTATCGATGCCCTTACTCAGGCATGGTCTGAGGCACTTGCTCAAATCTCAGACCAATTGAGACCCTGCAACCTTGTCTTTCCTACGCTCAGCAAAACCCCTGGGCGACATTGACGGAACGATCTTGATCGCTGTTCCCAACGATTTCACAAAGAAGTGGATCGAAAAACAACGACGCGACTGATCTCACTGCCTCTCTAACCAACATCCTTGGGCGCAGTGTTCGTCTAGCGGTCACCATTGACCCCTCGCTTGAACCCGAACCCGAACCAGTCGAGCAACCCTCACCAGTTGCCTCGTCGGTGGAGGGCTCGGACCAGGTTCAACCAAGCGCTACCACACCACACCAAGCCGCCCCGGCTCAGGCAACGCCGTCAAGTAGCCCGCAATTAGCAATCGACACCGCTAGTACCCACCTGAACCCGAAGCACACTTTCGATACTTTCGTGATTGGGCCCTCGAATCGCTTCGCCCATGCAGCGGCTTTTGCGGTCTCGGAAACTCCCGGGCGCGCCTACAACCCTCTCTTTATTCACGGTGATTCCGGTCTGGGAAAAACCCACCTCATTCACGCGATCGGCCACTACACGCTTTCGCTTTTCCCGCAGATGCGCGTGCGCTACGTGAATTCAGAGGAATTTACGAACGACTTCATTAACTCCGTTCGTGAGGAGAGCATCGAAGAGTTCCAGCGGCGATACCGCGAAGTCGATGTGCTTCTGATCGACGATATTCAGTTCATTCAAGGCAAAGAACGCACGGTTGAAGAGTTTTTCCACACCTTCAATTCCCTCTATAACGCGGGAAAGCAGATCGTGTTGACCTCGGATGTTCCGCCTCGTGAACTCGATTTGGAAGACCGCATCCGTTCTCGCTTCGCTGCGGGTCTCTTGGTCGATGTCTTACCGCCTGATCTTGAAACGCGTATCGCAATTTTGCAGAAGAAGGCGAGTGCAGAAAACATCGAGGTGGATCCTCGTGTCTTGGAGTACATTGCTCAACGAATTTCTTCGAATATTCGCGAACTTGAAGGTGCCCTCGTTCGCGTCGCAGCCTTTGAATCCCTGTCAAAGGAACCCGTCACCGTATCGATGGCGGAAATGCTCCTCAAGGACTTCGCTTCGGATCCTCAAGATACCGAGGTAACGCCTACCTTGATCATGAGTCAGACTGCGACCTACTTCGGGGTAACCATCGATCAGCTTTCGTCTTCGGATCGCTCACATGTCGTCGTCGAAGCACGTCAGATCGCGATGTACTTGTGCCGAGAACTCACTGATTTGTCCCTGCCCAAGATCGGCGCAGCATTTGGCGGACGCGACCATACAACTGTCATGCACGCTAATAAGAAGATCGTCGGATTGATGGCAGAAAAGAGGGAGACCTTTAACTACGTCACTGAATTGACGAACCGCATCAAGCAGGCGGCGCGCGAGTCAGCGACACTGGGTTAAATGGCGAATTACTCCCATTTTTCGGTGCAATCCACAGAAGCTGTGGAAACTGTGGTGAAATCGCAGCTTGAACATGTGTACAGGAAAAGGGAAGCTGTGGACTCTTCGAGAATGACAAAAATTTCTTCCACAAAAAGATGTAGTTCGTTCACACTCGGATACACATCTACGTCCACGATGAAATTCTTGTCATTAAGCGGAAAGAACCACTTATCCACACTATCCACATAGCCGATGACGAAGATGAACTAAGTTCAAGACAAATAACAAAAAATTCGCCCGCATCACTCAAGCTCCCTGGTGAACTCCACAGCAGCGAATTTTTCAGTTTCCTTTGACGCCTACAGCCAGCTAAACTAACAACCGGTATTTCTTTATTCAGTTCCAAGGAGAATCCATGAAGTTCACCGTCGCCCGCGACGTGCTTGCTGAAAGCTGTTTCATGGACAGCGCGTGTACTTCCTACCCGTCCTGCAAGCCCCATCCTTGCCGGAATGCGTATTTCAGCCCAGGGTCAAGAACTGACTCTGTCCTCCTTTGACTACGAAGTCTCGGGAAACTCACGAATCCCTGCATCCGTCGACGAAGAAGGCGAAGTCCTGGTTTCAGGTCGACTTCTAGCCGATATTTCAAAGTCACTGCCCAACAAGCCCGTCACCATCGAAGTTGACGGACAAAAGTTTCGCTTTCCTGCGGTTCTTCGCACTTCACCTTGGCTGTCATGCCCATTGATGAATATCCCTTGCTTCCCGGACAGCCCCAGGTTGCCGGATCTGTCGATTCGCAGGTTTTTGCCCAGGCCGTTGCGCAGGTATCAATTGCTGCGTCGCGCGATGAAACTCTTCCCCTGCTCACCGCAGTTCGCGTTGAAATCGACGGCGACAACATCACGCTTTTGGCAACCGACCGTTACCGCTTGGCCATGCGTGAACTTCACTGGGATTCTGTTTCCGACATGTCCGAAGCCGCATTGGTGAAGGCGCGGATCCTCCAAGACGTTGCCAAGTCAATGACCAGTGGTGCAAAGGTCGACGTCGGTCTGTCCCAAGAATCTCAGCCTGGTGCCTCCTCACTCATTGGTTTCCAGGCCGGTGGACGACGCACGACCTCGACCCTCATGGATGGCGATTACCCGCCCGTTCGCAGGCTTTTCCCCGAAACCACAACAATTCAAGCCATCGTTGAGCGCCATACTCTGCTCGAAGCAGTCAAGCGCGTGTCTTTGGTTGCCGAACGCAAGACCAGTGTTCGACTCTCCTTCTCCGATGGTCAGCTTGTCCTCGAAGCCGGCCAAGGTGACAATGCTCAGGCTTCCGAAGTTGTTCCTGCGCAGCTCATGGGTGAAGACATCGCGACGGCATTTAACCCGCAGTACCTCAGCGAAGGTCTGTCGGTGATGGATACGGACTTCGTTCGTTTCGGTTTCACCACCCCACGAAGCCCGCGGTCATCACGGGCCAAGAGAAGGCAGACGGCGGAGAATCAACCGATTTCCGCTACCTCCTCATGCCGATCCGCTACGGAATCTGATCTGGAGTTTGTGTGCGAGTTTCGCACGTTGCGCTGGATGATTTTCGTTCATACCGCCATGCGGTAGTGGAGTTTTCGCCCGGGACGACAGTGCTTCTGGGCGCCAACGGCCAGGGGAAGACCAACCTCGTCGAGGCGATTTCCTACCTTTCGGCTTTTTCGTCGCACCGCGTCGGTGCCGAGCAGGCGCTCGTGCGTCTCCCGCTTGAGGCAGATGAGCCCCAACCCGGCGGTGCAGTGGTCAGAGTCAAACTCGTCACTGCCGGTGAGCGCGAAACCGTTATTGAGCTCGAAATCGTCCGCGGCAAAGCCAACCGTGCAAGGTGAACCGTACTCAGGTGCGTCCACGAGAAGTCTTGGGCCTTCTCAAAAGCGTGGTCTTTTTCACCCGAAGATCTTCAAATCGTTCGCGGTGACCCGCAGCTTCGCCGTCAATTCATGGACGATTTGCTCATTCAACAGCACCCGCTGATCGCGCAGGTAAAGAATGATTTCGAGAAGGTTGCTCGCCAAAGAGCGGCGCTGATGAAAAGCGCGCAATCTCAACTGCGCAGGGGATATACCCCCGATTTTTCAACGATTGATGTGTGGGATGAGACCTTCGCCGAGCTTTCTGCTCGACTGAGCCTTGCTCGCGCCGGCCTCGTCGCCGAACTTCGCAGGCCCGCAGCTGATGCTTACGAAGAAAATCGGCGGGTCGCCCTCGGAAAATGGATATCGAATTCGTTGCTTCACGGGGAAGTTGCGCACCCGAGGCCAGCGCCGCGCAACTCAAAGAAGAACTTAAGGACCTGCTCGCTGCTTCGCGCATGAGGGAAGCCGAACGAGGGTAAACCTGGTCGGCGCGCATCGAGATGACCTCAAACTTTCCCTTGGTGGGATGCCGGTGAAAGGTTATGCAAGCCACGGTGAGACATGGTCGGTTGCACTTTCACTGCGTTTGGGTGCTTTCGAGTTGCTTTCTCGCGATGGTGACACCCCGATTCTTATTCTCGACGATGTATTTGCAGAGCTAGACTCCTCCCGCCGAACCGGTTTAACACGTATGATTACCGGAGCGGAACAGGGTATTGATCACGGCAGCTGTCGCCGATGATGTTCCGCCAGAATTGCACGCTCAGACTCATGCTGTTCACTGGGATCCTGAGCTTGGAACGGTGGTCGGTGATGAGTGAATTTTCCGATTTTGAATACGCCTCTGCAGCACTACGGCGTGCACAAGCCAGAGCACAAGCCCAGGGACACTACCGCGTGCCCTTGCGGACTCGACGCCGCTCGATCAGCGGTCAAAGTGAAGAGTTTGCCCAAGAAATTCTGCTCGATGATGAGCACGAGCTTGATGACGTGAGCGTTGATTCCGAGGCTGACCCCGATGGTGAATTCAGTGCGCTTTCCACTGTTGTCTCGCGGGCGGGAAGTCGATGGATCAAAAATGCCAGGAATGGCACCACTGCGCCGAAAGTACCGGGAACCCAAGCGCCTTGGACTCACCGTTGATTCCCTCATCGCTCAGCGCGGTTGGCAAGAGCACACTCGCATGGGGATCTCATGTCGAGGTGGAACCAGATTGCCGGCGAGGGAGATTGCTGCTCACTGCAGGATCGAAGCAATTGAAGACCGACGAGTCATTGTCCAATGCGATTCGACGAACTGGTTTAAGAACGTTCAGCTTTTTCTTCCCCAGCTTGAGCGCAATATTGCCGAGGCCGTGGGTGAGGGTGTTGTTCAGCAGGTGATCTTGCGTCCACCGGCCTCCTTCGTGGAAAAAAGGGCCGTTTATCAGTGCCTGGACGCGGTCCTCGAGATACCTACGCGTAGTTTCTGAACGTGTGACTGATCACAGCCTCAAAAACCGCTAGATTTCGCGGTTTATTCCTGTGAGTGATTACCCCTCATAGCGGTGTCAATCAGGGCTTTCCCCTTGCCTTTTCGGTAGAATAGGAACGGTTGTTTTATTGATACTGCGCCATTTTCGGGCAGTACGCACCCGTGTGGGTGAAGAATGAGGGGAGCCGATGGGTGGCTGAAACGCAAGAACCAACAGTCGATGACGGATCCGACGGCTACGGCGCGTCAGATATTACCGTCCTCGAAGGTTTTGGAGGCGGTGCGTAAGCGCCCCGGTATGTACATTGGGTCAACCGGTGAGCGCGGCCTACACCACCTGGTGTACGAGGTAGTTGATAATTCCGTTGACGAGGCCTTGGCTGGCTACGCGGACCACATTGAGGTCACGATCCTGGCCGATGGCGGTATTCGCGTCGTCGATAACGGCCGCGGTATTCCTGTCGACGAACACCCCACCGAGCACAAGCCCACGGTTGAGGTCGTCATGACGATTCTCCACGCCGGCGGTAAGTTCGGCGGCGGCGGTTACGCCGTCTCCGGTGGTCTTCACGGCGTGGGTATTTCGGTTGTGAATGCGCTGTCAACGCGCGTTGACACGGTTATTCGTCGGCAGGGGCTACGCATGGCGCATGTCTTTGCCAACGGTGGTCATCCCATCACAGAGCTCGTTCGCGGTGAAGAAACCCACGAGACCGGCACGACGCAAACCTTCTACCCGGATCCCGAAATCTTTGAGACGACCGTTTTTCGATTTTTGAGACCCTGCGTCAGCGTTTCCAGCAGATGGCATTCCTCAACAAGGGACTGCGCATTACCTTGACCGATGAGCGCGAAAGCGCCACCGGCGAAAGGCGACGAAATCGCGGGCGACGAGCAGGCCTCGGAAGAAAAAGCACTAAGGGATTCCGCCAGGTCTCCTACATGTACGAGCACGGTCTGCGTGACTACGTGGAGTACCTGGATTCAGCGAAGAAGACCGAAGCTATTAACGCTGACATCATTGACTTCGAAGCGGAAAAACGACGAGGGCACCATGAGCGTGGAAATCGCCATGCAGTGGACCACCTCGTATTCCTCTTCGGTTCATACTTTCGCGAACACGATCAACACCACCGAAGGTGGCATGCACGAAGAGGGCTTCCGTACGGCGCTGACTTCGCTGGTGAACCGCTATGGGCGCGAAAAGGGAATCATCCGCGACAAGGATGACAACCTCACCGGTGACGATGTGCGTGAAGGCCTCACCGCCGTCATCTCCATCAAGCTCACCGAGCCCCAGTTCGAAGGCCAGACGAAGACGAAGCTTGGAAACACCGAAGCTCGTACTTTCGTTCAACAGCAGGTCTACTCCAAGCTCACCGACTGGTTCGACGCGCACCCCGCAGACGCGAAAGCCATTATTTCGAAGGGTCAGGCCGCTCAGGCCGCTCGCGTTGCCGCACGAAAGGCGCGTGAGGCGACCCGCCGTAAGGGGCGTTCTGGAGTCGGCCTCGATGCCTGCGACAAGCTGCGCGACTGCTCCTCGCGAGTGCCCTCAGAATGCGAAATCTTCATCGTCGAGGGTGACTCCGCAGGCGGTTCGGCCGTCGGCGGACGCGACCCTGAACACCAGGCAATTTTTGCCGATCCGAGGCAAGATTTTGAACGTGGAAAAAGGCTCGCCTGGACCGCGCACTGAGCTCGGATACGATTCGCTCCCTGATCACCGCTTTTCGGCACCGGAATTGGTGAGGATTTCGATCTGTCGAAGCTGCGCTACGGCAAGATCGTCATCATGGCGGATGCCGACGTGGACGGCCAGCACATCGCAACTCTGTTGCTCACGCTGCTCTTCCGCTACATGCGTCCCCTGGTTGAACAGGGACACACCTTCATCGCTATGCCTCCGCTGTACCGCATCAAGTGGTCCAACGCAGAGCACGAATTCGCTTACTCAGACAAGGAACGCGACGAAATGCTTGCCGCGGAGCTGCAGCAAACCGCAGGCTTCCCAAGGAAGGCGGCATCCAGCGCTACAAGGGTCTGGGTGAGATGAATGATCACGAGCTGTGGGAAACCACCATGGATCCTCAGCACCGCATCCTCAAGCAGGTCACTCTCGAAGATGCAGCAGATGCCGATGAGACCTTCACCATCTTGATGGGTGACGACGTCGAGAGGCGCCGCACGTTTATCCAGCGCAACGCCACCGACGTGCGCTTCCTCGACATCTAAAGCCCAGCGATGGGGCGCAACGCACGCGCGGCCTCGTCAGTAGAAAACGAAACGAAGGACCAAAGTGAGCGACGAACAGACAGTCGATGCCGAACACATCCGCGACATCGAACGTATTCGCCAGGTCGACCTGCAAAAGGAAATGCAGCGCTCCTACCTCGACTACGCAATGAGCGTGATCGTCGGGCGCGCGCTGCCCGACGTTCGTGACGGACTCAAGCCCGTGCACCGCCGCATTCTCTACGCGATGTACGACGGTGGTTACCGTCCCACCTCTTCATTCTCCAAGTCATCGCGCATCGTCGGTGACGTCATGGGTAACTATCACCCGCACGGTGACGCGGCGATCTACGACGCGCTCGCACGCCTCGTGCAGCCCTGGTCGCTGCGCGCTCCGCTGGTAGCAGGTCAGGGTAACTTTGGTACCCCCGGTAACCTCGGCCCGGCAGCACCCCGTTACACCGAATGTAAGATGGCACCCCTGGCCAGTGGAAATGGTCCGCGATATCGACGAAGAATGCGTTGATTTCAGGACAACTACGATGGCCGCAACCAGGAACCGACCATTCTTCCCTCCCGATTCCCCAACGTCTTAGTGAATGGTTCGGAAGGTATTGCCGTCGGTATGGCTACGCGAATCCCCCGCACAACCTGCGTGAAGTCGCACGCGGCGTGCAGTGGGCGCTGGACAACCCCGAGGCCTCGCGCGAAGAATTGCTTGACGCTCTGATCAAGCTCATTCCCGGCCCGGATTTCCCACCGGCGCAACGATTTTTGGGCCACCGTGGAATTGAGGGATGCCTACCGTACGGGACGCGGCTCCATCACTCAGCGAGCCGTTGTTAGTGTCGAAGAGATTCAGGGACGCCAGTGCCTGGTGGTCACCGAACTGCCCTACCAGGTCAACCCCGACAACCTCGCTGACAAGATCGCTCAGCTAGTTCGCGACGGTCAGATCCAAGGCATCGCAGATATTCGCGATGAGACTTCGGGACGTACCGGTCAGCGTTTGGTGATTGTCTTGAAGCGTGACGCTGTTGCGAAGGTTGTTTTGAACAACCTCTCAAGCGCACTTCCTTGCAAGAGAACTTCTCGGCGAACATGTTGGCCTTGGTCGACGGTGTTCCGAGAACCTTGTCGATTGATGGTTTTATCCGCCACTGGGTTGCTCACCAGATCGATGTGATTGTGCGCCGCACGCAATTCCGCCTGCGCAAGGCTCAAGAGCGTCTGCACATCTTGGACGGTTACCTCAAGGCACTGGATGCATTGGATGAGGTCATTGCCCTGATTCGTCGCTCGCCCACGGTCGACGAGGCGCGAAGCGGCTGATGGAGTTGCTCGATGTCGACGAGATCCAGGCCGACGCGATCTTGGCTCTGCAGCTGCGCCGCCTGGCTGCTCTGGAACGTCAGAAGATTTTTGAACGAGCACGCAGAACTGCGTGCACGCGTTGAAGATCTGCAGGATATCTTGGCTAAGCCCGAACGTCAGCGCGCGATTATCTCCGAAGAACTCGGTGAAATCGTTGAAAAGTATGGTGATGAGCGCCGTACGACCATCGTTCCCTTCGACGGGGAGATGTCGATGGAAGACCTCATCCCCGAAGAAGATGTTGTCGTCACCATCACCCGCGATGGCTTCGCAAAGCGCACCCGCACCGACAATTACCGTTCCCAGAAACGAGGCGGTAAGGGCGTTCGCGGGACCCAGTTGCGCGGCGATGACGTGGTGGAGCACTTCTTTGTCACGACCACGCACCACTGGCTGCTGTTCTTCACGAACCTCGGTCGCGTTTACCGCGCAAAGGCCTACGAGATTCCCGAAGGCGGTCGTGATGCCAAGGGCCAGCACGTTGCAAACCTCTTGGCCTTCCAGCCCGAGGAGCGCATCGCACAGGTCTTGGCGATCCGTACTTACGAGGACGCGCAGTACCTGGTGCTGGCAACAAAGTCCGGCCTGGTGAAGAAGACCCCGCTGGAGATGTACAACTCTCCGCGAAGCGGCGGCATCATTGCCGTTAACCTGCGTGAGGACGAAGAGGGCAACCCCGATGAGTTGGTCTCCGCTCAGCTGGCAAATGCCGATGATGATCTGCTGCTGGTTTCGCGTGATGGTCAGGCCGTTTCGCTTCGCGGCAACGGATGAGCAGCTGCGGCCCATGGGCCGCTCGACTTCGGGTGTGCGCGGCATGAAGTTCCGCGACGACGACCAGCTCTTGACCATGGACGTCCCGCGTGAAGGCACAGACCTGCTCATTGTGACGGAGTCCGGTTACGCCAAGCGCACTCCGATCGAGGAGTACCCGACCAGGGCCGTGGAACCATGGGCGTGCGCGTGGGTCGCCTTGTTGAAGAACGTGGTGGACTCATTGGCGCGCTGGTCGTGGATCCCGAAGAAGACATCATGGTCATTACCGAGTCCGGCAAGCTCGTTCAGGTCAATGCTTCCGATGTTCGCCCTGACCGCTCGTAACACCATGGGTGTGATCTTTGCTCGCCCCCGATGAGAATGACCGAATCATTGCAGTGACGCGCAATCCTGAGCGCGACATTGACGAAGAGGATGGCGAGCAGTCGACCTCAGAAGAGGAAAACTCTCAGGTGGGTGTCGGCGAAAATAGTGACGAAACCCCCGCACAGGGATGTAGCGTCAGAGCATGACGACTCACAGGAGGTTCAGGAATGAGTGATCACGCATCCAATGACCGCGATGATCTTCCCCGTCAGGTAGACCTCGCGATTGTGCGAGTGGACCCCTGGGGAGTCATGAAGGTGGCTTTCCTTCTCAGTGTTGCACTGGGAATCGCCATGGTGGTCGCAGTGTTGATCTTGTGGCTCATGCTCAATGCGATGCATGTCTTCGCGTCGGCAGAGAGCTTCCTGCAGTCCATCGGAGCCTCGCAGATGGTTTCGCTTTGGACTACGTCAGGCTTCCGAAGGTCATGGCCTACGCGACTTTGATTGCTGTGATGAATGTCGTTATGTTGACCGCTTTGTCGGCACTGGGCACATTCTTGTACAACCTGGTCGCTTCGCTCGTCGGTGGCATCAAGGTCACATTGATGGATGACTGATCGGGCATTCGAGCTCGTTGGCCCGGGGGTATTGATGGGGACATCAATACCCCCGGGCCTGTGTTTTGCCTACTGCGGCGGCAGCCGCTAGCTCGAACTTTGCAAGGGATTCCGGGCGATAGCGGCATCTGCCAATAATGAGTGGGCGACGTCACGATCAACAATTTGGCGCGAACGCCCGCTCGCATGTACTATTTAACGCGTGCCTTTCGGCATGGCAATGGGCCTATAGCTCAGTAGGTTAGAGCGCAGTCCTGATAAGACTGAGGTCGGTGGTTCGAGCCCACCTAGGGCCCACCATCCGCAGGAACAATTGAGCGGAGGCTCCCATGAAGAAGTTTGTGAAGACTCTTTCGCTAGTGGCTTGTGTCGCTGCAGTGGGGCTTGTGGTCCGGCAGATCTGCCAGGATCTCTCCGACAATGAGGAACTGTGGACATCCCTTACGGATGACGTCTCGCAGGCGTAAATCTGGGGGAACCCCTTTGGGGCTATGGCGCAATTGGTAGCGCACCTGCTTTGCAAGCAGGGGGTTACGGGTTCGAGTCCCGTTAGCTCCACCACTAAAGGTCCAGCTTCGGCTGGGCCTTTTTGTTGTCTACGGTATCTAGCTTGGCCTTCGAAATCCGCGCATGACAGACGGTTTTCGCTCACCCATTCCTCGTTTAGCTCGCTCACCTACCGTCTTAAAACGGCAATAGACCCGGAATGGGTGAGCTAAACCAGGAATGTGGGGGGTGGCCTTCAGTCGGTGCTGACCCGCAGTGCTTACCCGGCAATCAAGAGCGCGCCCTGGTCGATACGCACACCAACCTTGCGCGAGCGACCGATAGCATCGCCATCGACTTCAACAATGGCAGCTCTGATCCAGGAAAGCTCGCCTTCTGTAAGCTGCCTAAATGACAATTCCGCGGGAGATGCGGGCATATTGACGGCCGGCAAGCCCAAGCTTTGCCCAAAGACCTTCAAAGACAGGTGCGCCCAGCCGACAATACCAACCTGCGTATCCACAGCGATGACATCGACTAAACCGTCACGCAAGGAAGCTTCGGGAGCCAAAGTTACGACGGGCAAATCACCGCAGTTTGCAAAGAGAACGCAACGGGCAGTGAATCGTGTTGACACATCACTCCCATCGGCTCCCTTTCCCTTCAAGCGGGCACCCATGCAGGGGCACATTGAGCGAGTTCACCGCTGAAATGACATATGCCGCCCAGCCAATAGTTTTCTTAAGCTCGGGGTCCGTCTTCGACATTGTTTCGCCGTCAAAGCCCATCCCAGCCAAGGTCACAAAGGGGAACTCGTCGTCCAAGGCAAGTGCGGCCTCGTCAGTGGAACGACGAGAATCCGAAGTTACGGACAGGAGCTTTCCCTCGCAGGGAAGGGAAAAGCGCTCCTCGGGGTCGATCATCCGAAGCCAGGCCAAATCAACACTGCGGGTCGACTCACCCAAAGCAACCGCTAGAGCATCAAGGGGAGAATCCAAGGGAAGCCCAAGATTGCGGGCCAAAACATTACCCGTACCCTCGGGCGGGATGCCCATGCGCACCCCGGTGTGAGCCAGACCAGCGGCCACCGCGCGGACGGTTCCGTCGCCGCCGGCTGCAATCACATGCGTCGCACCTGCGCGCACGGCCTTACGTGCCTGAGAGACACCGGGATCTTCAATAGTGGTCTCGAGGAAGTGAATGTCTCGCACGCCAAGAGCGCGCGCATCCATGGTCACCGAATTGCGGAAAGCCTGGGGATCCTCGTGCTTGGAAGGATTAAAAACCACCCAGGGGCGGATATTCTCAGCGATGCCAGGGGGAAGTGAAATCGCCGAACGATGCGCGCGGCGAGCACGAGATTGAATGAAGTATTTAGCACCAGCCGTCACGCCAGCGCCAGCGATTCCGGCCAGCGCAATCAAGTAGGGCGACGGTGGATGAAACTTACGCATACTGCAGTGTAAAGGGCACATCGGTGCACGCGGTGATATTCGTCGGCACTGACACGGGTGCGTGAACTAAGATGGCCCCATGATTGATGTGCGTGCATTGCGTGAAAACCCTGAGCCCGCCCGCGCGCTCACAGCGCGCTCGCGGAGCTGACCCCGCCCTTGTTGACCAGATCCTCGAAGCCGACGTCGCCCGCCGCGAAGCCTTGCAATCTTTCGAGGCCCTGCGTGCGACCCAGAAAGAGGTCTCCAAGTCCGTGGGTCGCGCCTCAGCGGGGAACGCCCCTGCGATCCTTGCACGCGCAAAGGAACTTGCCGATGAGGTGAAGGCTGCCGAGGCCACTGCCAACGCTGCCGACGCCGAGGCCGATCGCCTGGCTCGCCTGCTCCCGAACCTCGTCCTCGACGGAGTTCCCGTCGGTGGCGAGGAAGACTTCGTCGTCCTGCGTCACGAGGGCCCCTGCGCCTCGTGATTTCGCAAGCGAAGGCTTTGAACCCCAGGATCACCTGGCTCTGGGTGAGGGCTTGGATGCCATCGACACTAGGCGTGGCGCGAAGGTGTCGGGTGCTCGCTTCTACTACCTCAAGGGTGTGGGCGCACGCCTCGAACTCGCTCTCATGACCATGGCCATGGACCAGGCCGTCGCCAACGGTTTCGTGCCGATGATGACTCCGACCCTGGTGACCCCGCAGGTCATGGGTGGTACGGGCTTCCTCAACGAGCACCCGAAGAGATCTACCACCCTGCCCGCCGATGACCTGTACCTGACGGGTACCTCTGAGGTTGCGCTCGCCGGCTACCACGCCGATGAGATCCTCGACCTCAGCGCTGGCCCCAAGCGCTACATGGGTTGGTCGACCTGCTACCGTCGCGAGGCCGGTTCGGCTGGTAAGGATACGCGAGGCATTATCCGTGTCCACCAGTTCAACAAGGCTGAAATGTTCAGCTTCTGCCGTCCTGAGGATGCAGAAGAAGAGCACGCACGCTTCCTCGCATGGGAAGAAGAGATGCTCGCTAAGGTTGAGCTGCTCTACTCGCGTGATCGATACGGCCGCCGGTGACCTGGGCACTTCTGCTGCCCGCAAGTTCGACTGCGAGGCCTGGCTGCCGACTCGGGAACGCTACATGGAGGTCACCTCGACCTCAGGTGCACGACTTTCAGGCACGTCGCTTGGGTATTCGTGAGCGTCGCGAAGATGGCATGACCGCGGTGGCCACGCTCATGGAACCCTGGCCACCACCCGCTGGCTGGTTGCGATTCTTGAGAATCACCAGCAGGCCGATGGTTCGGTCCGCGTTCCCGAGGCAATGCGTCCCTACCTGGGTGGCCTCGAGGTTCTTGAGCCTGTTGCCGCAAAGTAACGAGGCTGTGTGACCAGCTATTTGACGGCGCCGCTGAGCGGTGAGGCTCCCGTCCTTTCGGGGAACTTGTGGAGGAGGCGCTCAATGCGCTTCCTTCCACTTTTCCCGCGTGATATCACGCAGGTGATGGTCGCCCCTCGACATCGACGGGACGATCTTGAGTCCCAGTGGTGCCAGCGCACAGGTCGTTGAATCGATTGCAGCGCTGAGTCGCGCCGGTGCGCAGGTCGTCATTGCGACCGGTCGCTCGATGGGTGCGGTCCTGCCAGTTCTCCCGCTGCTGGGTTTTCGCCGCGGGTGGATCGTTGCTTCAATGGTGCGATCCTTGCTCGCGTTCACGAGGCCGGCTACGAGATTGTGCATCGCCACGAATTTTCCCCGCCGAGGTCATCGACGAGGCGTTGAAGACTCTTCCGCATGCGCGTTTCGCCGTCGAAGACCGTAATCTTCGCTTGGTTTCAACAGGTTTTCCCGAAGGGGAGATCGTTGAAGACACCAAGCTGGTGAGCGTTGATGAACTCAAAGCGATGCGCACGCCCAAAGCTCGTCATTCGCGAGCCCGCTTTGGACCGCGATGCTTTCGAAAGTATCTTGTGTGCCCTGCCTTTCGCGAAGACTCACGAGGTTTTCGTTGGTTGGACCTCGTGGGCTGATATCAGTTCACTCGGGGTGACGAAAGCCAGTGGGCTTGATGAACTCCGACAGGATCTCTCGCTTCCCGTTGAGGGAACGGTCGCTATTGGCGATGGCACGAACGACATTGCCATGATTCGAGTGGGCGGCCTTCGGGGTCGCCATGGGCGGTGCCACCGAGGAGATTCGCGTTCACAGCGATTTTGTTGCGGCAGCAGTCGAAAACGATGGTGCGGCCGCCGTCATGCAGGCGATTTTGCGCTGGTGCGCATCTCATGCGTGTGAGTGAGCCAATCACCCATAATCTCGAAAGCTCGGTCAAGATCACCAAGTTGGCAATGCTCAGCCATATCCGGGTCATCTGCGGCGTGGAACTCCCGGATATCAAGGCTTGCCGCATTTCGTAGTGCTCGACGCACATCCTCTAAGCGTTCAAAAGGCACGTACTGATCAGCATCTCCGGCCATAACCAGGCGGTGCTGGTTGATCATTCCTTCCAATGGGGCCATAGTGAAAGCTCCCATGCCGTTAAGACATCGGTGGGCACACGTAATCCGGTGAGATCACGCGCCTGCTGGAGCTTCCATGCCAGATCGGCATTCATGTGAGGGCAAAACCCTCATGCTTGTGTTGATGAGCCATTCAGGGCTCTGATCTATCGATGAGATCCATCAATTGCTGGACGCAGTGCGCGAGGTAGCGGCATCGTTGGCCCGTCAGAAGGCGGTACATCATGTCGAATGCAATGACGTGGCTAATACGTGGGGCATATGCCGCAGCGCGGATGACTAGGTAACCGCCAAAAGAAACTCCCAGTGCAGCAGCACTTTCAATTCCGAAGAAGTCTAAGACCGCGGCAGTTGGGCGCTCCCACTGTGGTTCCAAAGGCATTCCTGCCAGTGCCGTATGCCCCTGTCCTGGTCCGTCGAAGACGATGATGTCGAAGGGGCGAGTGGGAAAGTGCATAGCAAAGCTCGCGATTTCTTCGGCGTAACCGTCGAAACCGTTCATCATGACGAGGGTGCGAGGCTATTCGCGCCGACGGTCTTTCGATCCATCAGATCGGCTTGCCAACGCATTGCTGTTAGTTCGCCACCGCCATAGGGGATCTTGTGGCGAGTGAAGCCTTGATCTGCATAGGCGCAATCGAAACGATGTGACATCGAGTCAATAAACTCTTGTTTGTGTGGATCATTTCTTGGCAGGTAGAAGGCAGCAAGTTCATAGAGGCGCCACGCTGCATCTGCGTCGTTCACTTTGTCGAAATGCTGGGCCGATTGGAGCGCTAGCCTTGTGATGTCGTGAGTGGACTTGATGCGAGGGCAAGAGATCTGTGGAGACGGCATCCATTCCTTCTCGGTTTAGGAGCGGATCAAATACGCGGTTGAGTTGCAGATCGAATTGGCGATTACCGGTGTACTTAACGAACATGAAAGCAGCCTATATCGTGTAATCGCAGCATAAAACGCACAAAACCTAACAATATGTTCGATAATGAACATGTTGTCCTTAAACGGTAGGATAACTATGAGCGACACGGAAAATGATCGGATCATCATGTCGCTTGAATGAAGTTGACGCGAGTGATGAAAATACGGATCTCCGATCCGAAAAGACTCGTCGAGCGATCCGCGCAGGCTTCCTCGCCGTTTGTGAAAAACAAACCCTACGACAAGGTCACTGTGACCGATATATGCACCGCGTCATTGGTTTCACGAACAACGTTTTATGACCACTATGTCGACAAAGATGCCGTCCTTACAGAAGTTGTCACACTTTTTCATCAGGGCAAATGACTCCGGCGATCAAAGGCCTGTGGCTGCAGGACACCTCGCATGAGCGATCCCGAAAAACTCCGCCACGACCTCGCGAATTTCTACGCACAAAACGGTCACGAGCTCAAGACGCTCCTTTCGTTGCGTCGTGGGGCTGAAGGAGACCTGAGCGCACAGATCGCGAACATGTGTCGTACGGTTTTTGACCAGTGGGCACGCGGGCCGTATCAAAGAATCCCTCCTTCCCTGGCTTCCGATATCTCACGCATCCGTCGTACTCACTTTCATTGGGCGAGGCGCAAACAAAGCTCTAACGAACGAAGACTTTCTCTGATCGGCACTCTTCAGTCCCTTATCATCGAGGCGACTGCACCGAATCCGCATGACGCGGGCGTTTCGGGTGGGGAAGTGACGACGAAGAGATAGCTTCCCGCCTCTGCGAGCTTCTGGCCTCGTGAATGCTGGGAAAACCGCTACGATAGCCCCATGGGAAAAGCCTCGTCGTAAAAAGTAGTCGTCAGCGCGGATCAACCGGCATACCGCCCCCCGATCCCCTTCGTGGAACGCCCCTTCGAAGGGCTACCCAACGAGGTCGAACTGGTCGCAATGCGCGAAATCATCCCCTGCGCAGTGCTGGTGGGCGCACCACCGAAGAGCACGGCAGTGCAGAGTTCGACATCGTCACCCTTCTGCCCGACGGCTACCCGCGATGATCCGCCCCGATGGACGCATCCTCGTTGGACTGCAGACGCGCTCGAACTCAGGGCGACCTCTCCCCACGACGTTGCCGCAGCTCTTCTTGCTGCCCTTCAGGCGCAGTCCGACGGTGTCGACGGCGTCATCGATATTGATGTGCGTGAGCCCGCCCCTCGCCTTCAGGACATTGTTGATCCGAAGGCGTTTGGCGATATGGAGATCACCGCCGACTTTCGGCTACTGGTTCGATCCGAATCAGGAACTCACCCCGAAATGCGCGACGCGCTCGAACAGAACCGCGCCGACGTTGTTCCCACCGTTGCAGTGCCCGGAACCGAGGGCATGTACTGGTGCGAAATGAACCGCAACTTCGTCCGTTACGTGTCTGCTGCCCCTGAGCACAAGCTTTTTGATGCACTTGCCCGCTTGCAGGCAGCAGGAAACGCACGCCTCGGGTGAAGGTTCGCGCTTCGTCGGAGCTTTCCGCGCATGCGGCCTGGCGATCCCGGTTTTCAGAGCTCGCCGAAGGGGCCTCCGCCGAAGACGTTGCTCAGGAAGCGAAGGCTCTTGCGGAAAAACGTTGAGAAGGCGCTGAAGGACACCACACCGCTAAGTGCAGACGAACGTCGCGCACGCCAGGGGACCTCGTTTCGCGCCAGGTGACGATCCGCTAACCGGGTCGAGGGAAGGTCAGGGATAAACTAGCAGGGTGACTCCCGCTCAATCCGTCGAACCCTCACCTTCCCAGAAGGTCGCGGCGATCATCTGCGCCCACAATGTTGGCCGCCAGATCGCCTCAACTGTTCGTGCATGCCGTGCAATCCCGGGCGTTGACCTGCTGATTGTCGTGACGACGGCTCGGACGACGACACCGGGAAGTATGCGCGCCGCCGCCGGTGCGGTTGTCGTCCGCCATTCCGTTCCCGAGGCCGGGCCTCGCAGCGAAACGGGCGTCAAGGTTGCCGCAATGCGTGACCGCGTTGACGCACCCGGTCGACACATTCTCTTCCTCTCGGGAGACCTGGGGAGAGCGCCGTGGATGCGGCTTTCCTTGTCGAGGCCATTTCCAGCGGCCGCGCGGACCTGCCTGCGCTGTCCCCGCGGGCCTCGGCAGCGAGGATCCGAGCAGTGCGCGCAAAGAGACCGCCGCGCAACGCCTCGCACACAATACGATTCGCCGCCAAACGGGTTGGGATTCTCAAGCGCCCCTGTCCGAACAGCTGTGTATCACCCGCGAGGCGCTCAACGCGATCATGCCTTTTCGCCAATGGTTATGGCCTAGAACTGGACAGCGAAGGTCCGGTTGCTCGCCTTTGGGATGACCGCTATCGAGTGCCCTGCGCTTTTTGAGCACACGGGTGATGACCACAGCCTGGTGCGCTTTTGAACCGGCCGGCGAGCCGGCGATGTCGCGTGGACTTCGACGATGCTTGCGCTGCGTAAAGTTCGCCTCCGTCGACGCTATCGCACTCCTGTTTCGGCCCAGCGCGTGGGCATTCCCTTCCCAGATCGAACACACTCCGGTTTCCCAATCACATCAGGAGAAATCAGTTAATGTCTGAAAAAGTACCCGTTGGCGCCCCTTAGAGCTGTTTTCGGCTTATCTTCCCGCGGCCCTTTCGGTCCTGCTCGGTGCCTGCTGTACATCACTTTCTCTGTGGGACAGTGGCGCTCGCTTGATGTCCCTCGTGGGATCTGGCAATTTTTCACCGAAGCCGCGAAATCCTATAGTCACTTCCAGGCGCCGATCGTTCCTGTCAAAGGCCCCGGATACAACCTGCTGGGCGATCACTTCCACCGATTTTGGTGCTTTTGGGGCCGATCTATCGCCTCTTCCCCTCAGGATTGACCCTGCTGGTTGTTCAAGATCTTTCTGATTGCGGTTTTCAGCGTGGCCGCTGGTTCGCCTCGCGACGAAGCAGGCGGGATGGCTCCTCGCCTCGATTATCGGTATCGGCTACGTGACCGCATGGGGTTTCCAAGGCGCTGTCGCCTCTCAATTCCACGAAATCGCCTTCGCGCTCCCCATGCTTGCGTGGGCCTCGGCCGCTTTCGTTGAGGGCCGTTGGGTGGCAACGATGGCATGGTCTGCGCCGCTTGTTCTGGTCAAGGAAGACCTTGGCTCACCATCATGATGATTGGCTTGATTCTGTCGTGGCGAGGCAGAGATTCGATCAAGAGCTTGCGTACTGTTTCTTTTGCGGCTTTCGGGTCATCGCTTTCGTCGTGACGATTAAGCTCCTGCTGCCCGCTTTCAATGCTTCAGGAACCTGGGCCTACAGCCTCGATGGCTCGCAGGGGCCGTGGAAACGTGACCCTGATCGAAAAGGGCTTGTGGCCCTCACAAAAGTTCGGTGTTATCGCCATGGCCGTCTTGGGTGCGAGGGATTATTGGCCTCGCCTCGCCCTGGTTCTGGGTGATCCTACCGACCATCGCATGGCGTTTCCTCGGTTCCGTCGACTACTACTGATTGGAAGCACTGGCACTACAACGCAATTTTGGTGCCGATCCTTCTGGGCGCTCTCTTGGACGCTCATCGCAGGTGGAGTGAGCGCGAGCAATCTGATATTTCCACGAGGCCTGGGCTGGGTGATCAGTCGACAGCGTCCCTCTCGTCGCCACGGTTGCCTTGGCGATTCCCTGTGCAGCGCAGCGCTCATCACGGCCCCACAGCTTCCCATGTGGAAGATGACGAACCCTGGGTTTGGAGCAGTGAGCTCGAGGATGGCTCAGGTCGAGGAGATCAATTCATTGATCCCGGAAAACGCCAATGTTGAAACGGACCTGACTCTGCTCGCCTACCTGATCCCCGATCGCGAGGTCTACTGGGTGGGATCCGCGAAGGGTGTTGCCGTGGATTACGTCGTTGTTGATCAGCGCGGTGCCGCCTGGGGTGATCAGAAAGAAACGTTGAGAGCAGTCTCTATGCGCAGGGAGCACCTGGTTCGACCTATAAGTTGATTTTACAACTCGGAGGTTTCCAGGTCGCTCAGCGCGTCAACTAGAAAATGCTCATGCGGATTGATTGAGCGTCATATCAGTCAAGACACGGTGCCCCCGCGATTTTTCGCGGGGCACCTGCATGAGAGTGATACTTTTTCAGTGCGCGCGACGCAGCCTCATGGAGTTGAGGACAACGCACACCGAGGACATGGCCATCGCCGCCGAAGCGAGCATCGGGTTGAGAAGCCCGAAAGATCGCGAGCGGAATCATGATGACGTTGTAGAAGAACGCCCAGAAGAGGTTTCTCTTTAATGACCTTGAGGGTCGCACGCGAAATACGAATCGCGGCGGCAGCCATCGTCGGATCCGAGCTCACTAGCGTCATATCCGCGACAGCGATCGCGCTATCCGCACCCGAACCCATGGCAATACCCAAACCCTGAGTCGAGGCTGTGCCGGAGCAGCTGCCGCGTCATTCACCGTCACCGACCATGGCTACCTGGTGGCCTTCATCTTGAAGGCGCATCACGCATCGCGCTTGTCTTGGGGAAGAACTCCTGCAATAACCGAGTCAATCCCCACCTGCGAGGCAACAAAGCGCGCTGCAGATTCGTGATCACCGGTCAGCAGGGTCGAGTAATCCCCAGGGGCCTTTCAGTTGGGCAATCGCATCCCTCGACGATTCTTTGACCGTGTCACGCACAACGCAAAGCGCCAGTAGCACTCCATCGAGGTGCTCAGGAAGTTCACGCGTTTGGGGCGTGAGAGTTGCTGCGGGTGCGAGCGGAGGCAAGCCGACGCGAGACGCACCTGAGGCTCGTACCCGCCGCCTTTGACGACCTCTTCAAGCTCGCGTCGCTGTAATCGTGCTTGAGGGTAATTCGAGCACTCTCCAGTTGCCAGGTTAACCTGCGCATGAACGCCATCGAGCTTGCCCGGCGCGCTCAACCCTGCGCACGCAGGGAGGCTGGTCATGCCGCCCACCGCCATATCGACGATGATTCCGCCGTCCTCGTCCTCATCTGCGGGGCTGCGAAGCCTGCGCCGAGGCAGCATCATCACCGGAGGAAGCTTTCCTGCCAGCCCTCAACGCGCGCACTGGCCACGACGGTCGCTCCCGTGGCCTCGGCCTCGGAAATGGCGGAAAGTGCAGACTGAGGAAGGGAAATGCCCAGATCGCGCAGCCAGCTCACGCGGCCGGCCAGAAGCGTCCCATCCTCGGCGAGTGCGGAAACCCCAAGTCCGGGGTGGTTGCGCAGCTCGCGAACCGGGTGCGAGGGAAAGCTCGCGCTCGCGAGCGAGCCGCAGTGAGCGCGCGGGCAATCAGGGTGCTCGAGGCCGATTCAGTGAGGCGGTCACGCTCAGCGCATCCTCGCTGGACTGGGAATCAGGAGAATTCGCGCTTCCATCGGGGAGGATGACGGATTCCAATGACATGGCCCCCTTCGTTAAGGTGCCGGTCTTATCAAGGGAGGATCGTGTCGATACTGCGCGTGCGCTCAAGAACCTCAGCGGAAGAAATGAGGGATACCCATCTGCGCGGCCTTGCGAACCCACAAGAAGGGCGGTTGGCGTAGCCAGACCAAGAGCGCTGGGGGCAGGCAACAACCAACACTGCAACGGCTGCCGTGATTGCGCTTTGAACGCCAGCTCCCGCAATGAGCCATCCCGCCAAAAGTCAGAAGGAGAGCACAATGATCGTCGGAACGAAGACCGAAGAGATACGGTCCGCAAGACGTTGGACCGGGAGCCTTCGTTGCCTGGGACCTCGGTGATCATCTGGCCGATGTGAGCCAGCTGGGTTTCGGAGCCAACGGCGGTTGCACGGACGATTAACGCTCCCGAGGTGTTGAGAGTGCCACCCGTGACCGCGCTGCCGGGGGATACTTCACGGGGAGAGATTCGCCCGTCATCAGTGAAGTATCCAGAGCGCTGGAGCCCTCTTCAACGATGCCATCGGTTGCAACCTTGTCGCCGGGACGAACCTGGAAGGGTCTCCGACGCGAGTTCAGCTGCGGGCGATGGTGCGGAACTGACGATCCGTGCCGCTTCCTTCAACGAGGATTGCATCCTTCGCGCCGAGCTCAAGAAGAGAACGCAATGCATCACCGGAGTGGTAGCGCGTCCGTGCTTCCATCAGACGGCCGGCCAGAAGGAAAGTAACGATTGCGCAGGCACCCTCGAAGTAGATATCCGCGTGTGTTGCGTGGCTGCTCGCGGGGATGAGCGACATATGCATGCGCATGCCGATCATTCCTGCACCGCCAAGAGCAGGGCATACCACGACCACAGGCTCGAGGCGATGACACCGAGAGAGACCAGGGTATCCATGGTCGAAGATCCGTGGCGTCCCGCCGGAAGGCAGCGCGCGATGGAAGGTGCGGCACCCAGATCACGACCGGTAGCGAGGCGAAAGCGACGACCCACTGCCAGCCGGGGAACTGAAGTGGAGGAACCATGGATAGTCCCAGAACGATCATGGTGAAGGGAGGGTCACAAGGAAGCGGTTGCGTGATCCGCGGCGCGGCGCAGCAGACCGTCTCCCAAGTGCTCGCTCTCAGTATCAGCTGATGGTGGCGAGTTTCGGTAGTCATTCTGAGCGATTCTGTCGTGTGTGGTTCATGGGATACCCTGGGGCACCTGTTGGCGCCCCCGGTTGGTTAGGATCGAAGTCGCGGGCGATTCCGATCAGTTCGAAGCCGGCCTCCGGAGACGGCGTCGCGCAGGGCGTTGTCGTCGAGTTCGGTGTTGGTGACGACGGTAGCCTTCGAGGTTGCGCCGGAGTTGAGGATGACCTCGACGTCAAGAACGCCGGGGAACCTCCTCGAGTTCTTTTCAGTGACCGATGCGACGCAGTGTCCGCAGGTCATTCCGTTGATGGAGAGCTCAACAGTGCGATCAATTTCCTGTGCCATGATGGCGCCTTTCTTTGGTGGTGGAAATGGGGAAAAACGTGTGGTGTGCGCTCAGGACTTCACCAGTCGCGCGATTGCCTTTGTGGCTTCTTGGATCTTTTCGCGTCCTTCTTCCTCGCTGTGTTGGGCGGCGTGAAGAACGCAGTGGTTCATGTGGTCTCAAGGAGGCTCGAGTGCGACAGAGTCCAGAGCGGACTGCACTGCAGAGATTTGCGTGAGGACATCAATGCAGTAGGTGTCCTCTGCAACCATGCGTTGCAGACCCCTCAGCTGACCTTCGATTCTGCGCAGGCGCTTGAGGTAGTGCTCGGTTTCTTCGGTGTATCCGTGAGCCATGGTGATCCTCCTTGTGCTTTTCGAAATATACCCCGTATATGCGTCAAGAGAGGAATGTCTGTCCCCCACCCGAAACGGTGCCGGAGTGGGGACAGCGGCGTTATTGAGCGCCGAGGCCGCGGGCGCCTCGTGCGCGCAATCAGTTATGCGCGCCGACGCGTCGCAGCAACGGTCGCTGCACCTGCAACGGTAAGTAGGCCGCTGAGGGGCAGAATGAAGTCAGCTGCGCCCGTACGTGCCAGGGGCTCTTCGGGTTCTCAGAGGAGCCGCGGCGGGGGGACGAGGGAAGAAGTCGTACCGGAGTGGGGGAAGCCGTCTGCTTGACGGTCGGGGCCCACTTCGTGTTGTAGGTGACGCCACCGCAGGCGGACTGCGCGAGCCATGCCCGTGTTTGCCTTCCAATCCCACTGATATCAGCGGTGTCGACAACAGTCTTTGCCGGGCGAGGCAAGTCAGTGACGGGAGCAGATCCAATCGCGCCTTCTTGTGTGTACTCCATTGCGGTGATCTCCGCGGGAAGCGCATGTGCCGCATGATCGGAGGAGTAGGTGACCGTGAGTGAGGGTTGCTGCTTGAGCTCGATGGTGACAGGGGCACCCACACCGTTGGTGAAGTTCACGGGGCGCATGCCAGCGAGGAAAGGAACGCCGGCAAGGGCGGGAATATCCAAGCTACCGGTGACGCTGGGAGAGGTTGCCTGAATCGATGAGGGCTGCGGAGTATTCAGTACGTGCTTGAGAAACTGTCAGGGCTTCCTTCGAGGCTCGGAAGTAGACCTTGTTAGGGCGCATGGACGCATCTTCCAAGGCGCCGGCAGTGGTTCCATCGACCCAATTTCCGCTGGCATCTTGGTGCATGAGGCGGTAGGTCGCAGAGAAGGTCCCATTAACGACCGAAACGCTCTGGACGCGCATGGCCTTTGAGAAAGCCTCGCCAGTTGCGGCGTGGCCTTCTCGAATTGCTTCTGTACTGCCTCGACCGTGTAAGCGGAAGTATCGATATCGACGTCATTCGTATCAACAGTCATGCTGGTCGTCCACTCACCAGTGATGACCAAACGGTTGAAAGCAGCGGGATTCGTGAGGCGGCCATAGGTAGCCATGTCTTCGTAATTTGTCCACACATTGGTCATATCGAGAATGCCCTGGAAGCCAATAGCGTAGCTGTCCTTGGGAGAAGCTCCACGGCAGACAAGGGCGGCAGGCTGTGCGGGATCAACATCGGCGGGCAGAGTCACGATGTCGCTTCCGGGAGTGTAGACCTCCCCCGAGACAGAAATCGGGATGTCAGTTGATGCCTGTGAACTGTGGAAACTGCCGCCGCCGACAAGAATTGCACCGGCGAGTACGGGAACGCTGCACAGTGCGAATACGCGGTATGACGAACGCTTCATGGAGGTCTTCTTTCTACGGGCTGCCAAATTTCGCGAAAAGCGCGAGACATTCTGGAAAAATTCTAACAGTCAATACGAGTATGAATCCAGTAGCATGACCTCAAACTATCCCCACCTGCACACATGCGGGTTTAGGCTATCGTGAAGGGAAGGGAGGGACTCATGAAAACGCGACGCTATCGCAACTCACTACGCACGCAGGCGTGCCCCTGCACTCCCTCTCCTCCTTCTACCTACGCGCAAAAGCTGATCCCACTTGCCTCAAAGCTCCTTTCAGCGCTCGCGGTTGGTGCGGCCTCGGCAATGGGATTTCTCCCCACGGATATCCGCAGCCGGCTGCGCATGCAATCTGACCGCCTCGGCGAAGAAGTCTCGGAGCAATCTCAGTCGATCTTCTTCCGCGAACCCGGACTTGATGTTCTTTTTCGTGCGTGTGCTCGCCTCAATCGCCGGAACAGCCGGCGCCATCGTTCACGCGGCAGCCGCATTCGATGCGATCGTGGGATGGGATCGAAGCGGGAAGCTCCAGCGCCTCGCTCAAGTCACACCACGCAAATGGCTATGAGAGCGCTGATGGCAGGGATGCTCATAGCGGGAACATCCCTGGGACAAATGACAGGGTGGAGCCGCACACGCGGACAAGTACTTTGACTCCGAGATGGGGTCGGACATCATCGAGTATCCCGGACACCCCAAATCTTCGGTCCATCGTCCCGTGGGCTCCGCACTCCCTTCAGGATATGGCTGCGGACATTGATGACCTGTACTGGGCGGGAACGTACGGGCAATCAATCAAAATCACCAGGGTCGGCGAAGGTGAGCAGCGGCGCTGGTTAGTGTCGATCCGGGGACAAACCACTTCGATACGCCATCGACCCCTAACCCCGCGGATACGGAAACCAACATCCGCGAAGCTTTGGGGCTGAGCTCATCCATGCGAATGGGCATTATTCGCGCTCTTCACCAGGGCAATGAGTGAAGACGGCGTTGATCCATCGGACTACGCAAGCGAGCCCATTATCATTGTTGCCCACTCGCAAGGCGGCCTCATTGCAGTCAATCTGGGAAGTTTGCCCCAGAAGATGTCGGGGTCAATGTCCAGGGGATTTTGGGGCTCGGATCGCTCGGGACACCGGGCATGTCTGCGCTCCGATGTCGTCATGGTGGATGTTGCACACGATCAAGATGTCATCCCATCGACTGATGGAGCTGGCGCACGTATCCGCGATCACCGGGTAATGGTTGATCGAACCTCAATCAACCGCGCATGCAACCTCTCTACTATGCGCACTCCTCGTCGACCTACACCGAGACGGTTGGCCGTTTGGAGCGCAGGTCAGAGGTGACGAGATGGGACCGCTGGGACAGGCAATCCGCGCACTGCAAGAAATGTTGCCCCATGATGGCGAACCCACGCGCGTTCGTATCTATGACATTTGGCAGAGAACTCGATGACCCGCACGGAAGTGTCTGGGCAGGGTTAATGTCCTGAATCTACTCAATCGCAGGACACCGCAACTGATGGTGACAACAATTCTCACGGGGAACTGATGGCGCAGAATCGTTCAATTGCGCGAATCCTTGGAATTGTCCAGCAACGAGCAGAGCAGATTTCACTCCCTCGCGTATCCAACCGGCTTGGCCTTGCCGCTTTGGGCGTGGCAAGCCTCGGGGTGGGGCGGCACTCACTCGCTTGCGTCCGACGGATCGAAGCGGGCGATCTGAGCGTTTCCAAGCCTTGATTGAAGATGCGCTTGAACAAAGTGCGCAGCCATGGGTGTGCACAAGTTGCCAGAGTTCAGGTCAACGAAGGTTTTGGCAAACTCGACCATGGTGAGCTTTTCGATCAACATGGAAGCAAAGCGCCTATAGATGATGATCGCGTTGAATTTGCCCGAAAGCTCCTCGAGGCCGCGGTGCGCGCGTGTGGAAGAACCCCGAAATTGCACCAATTGGTATCCAGGATGCATGAGCGTCAACGGCGAAGACACAGTCGATATGCAGGACCTGGGCTCTCTGCGCTCCAAAGTACGCCCCGAAGAACTCTTCGAACGACTCGGAGCCCCGGCTATCGATCGAGGATGGACACCCGCCTGAGCAAGCCGGAAGTGACTCTACTCGGCGCTGATCCACTCGACCATGTCTGGGGCATACCCGGTATAACTCGCGGGAGTCAGTTCCATCAGCCGTTCTTTCGCGTCCTGAGGAAGATCCAGCGATTCAACGAAATCGCGCAGGCGAGTAGCGTCGATATCGTGTCCGCGAGTGAGCCCTTCATGCGCTCATAAGGGTTCTCCATCCCTCGACGTCCCTCAAGGGAAGCAAGCCGCATCACCTGCTGAATGGCCTCGGAAATCACTTCCCAATGCTCATCGAGCTCGGCGGACATCACCTGGGCATTCAACTCAATACCCTCAAGTCCGCGGGTTAAATTGTCGATTGCGACAAGAGAATGGCCAAGGGCAACGCCAATATTGCGCTGGGTTGACGAATCTGTGAGGATCACGCTGAAGTCGCGAGGTCACCAGGGTTGCCGCAAGCGTTTCAGAAGAGACGAGGCGATCTCAAAGTTAGCTTCAGCATTCTCGAAGCGAATCGGATTGACCTGTGAGGCATCGTCGAAGAACCCGTGGACCCCTGAGCACCCAACTTTTGGTGGAGAGTAGCCCATGGAGATGTAGGTCCAGCAATCCGTTGCAAGGTTGTGAGCGATGCTGGCCAAAAGCGCGAAATATCGCTGTAGAGCTCGCTTTGCCAGTCATGGGACTCAATCTGAGTTGTCAGCGGATTCCACGACAGCCTGAGGCGCTCAACAAAGTCCTTCGTGAGGAGCGGCCAGGGGACAGTGGGCAAGGCGACGCGGTGCGCTGCCCAGGTGCCCGTCGCACCGTTCATCTTCCCCAGGTACTCAGTGTCTTCGATGCGCGAAATTTGGCGGGAAAGTCGGTAGACAAAGACAGCCAATTCCTTGCGCGATCGTGACCGGAGTTGCCGGCTGACCGTGCGTTCGCGCAAGCATGGGGATTTCAGCGCCGGCCTCGGCAAGCTCGGGCAAGCGCGCCTGAAGTCCACGTGCGCGCGGCAACCAGAACCTGGCGGATTGCGGCTTGAATGTTAGCGCGTGTGCAAGGTTAGCTGATGTCTCTCGGAGGTTGCGAAGATGTGAACCAGAGGACGCAGCTGAGGAAGGACCGTATCCGGACCAAGGAGGGAGCGGGCCTCCTCAAGTCGATTGTCGATGTAGTACTCAACTGCCTTGACATCGTGGCGGGTTTCGGCTTCGATGTGGGCGAGTTCGGCAATGGAATCAGCGTTGAATTCCCGCGGAAGTGCGCGCAAAATAGTCGACTTCAGCGTCAGAGAGTAAGGGCGCGTGGGCAATGACTCCGCGGCGAAGCAGCTCAATCATCCATTCGATCTCAACGTGATGCGGGTGCGGTTGAGCGCGGCCTCGGACAGGTACTGGGTCAGTTCCTGAGTGCGGGCGATAGCGGCCATCGAGGGGCGATAAAGCTTGGCCTGCTGCGCCAAGTCTGCATATCCGGTCTCGGGTGAAAACATGGATTCCTGCTGCGATGTCATGTCTTAATCATCTCAGACCTGCGGCATCGCGCCACGCGGGCACTCGCGTCAGAGGGAAGGTCTATCCACAGGGATGCAATGCCATCGGCGTTTTCCACAGATTTTTGGTGCGCTCTGTGGGGGTGGGTCGACATTTTAGGCTGAGCTCATGTGGTTCATTACGGTGTGCCAGTCACTGAAGGTGATTGAAGACAATTGCGTGGCAATCAGCGAAGAACTGCGTGCTCATTCTTTTGATTCGTGGACGGGGCAGGGAAGCGAAGGGGCGCGCGCAGAAATTGAGCAGATCCGCAATGACTGTCGGATGTGGGCGGCGCTGGCAATCGAAGCGCGACCCAGCCGAAATTGAGAGCGCGACGTTGGGAGGTCAGACATGAGTGGGCAGTGCGTGTCATGGATGGTGGTTTTCTCGGATACAACGCGCATCGATACTGAGGCGCTTGTCGACGATGTTCTATTCCTGCGAAGGATTCGCGAGGCCCTTGATAGCCAGCTCGATGCGGCGCATTCGCTCAATCAGGAGTTGTGTGCACATCAGTGTGGGGGCGCTTTGCAACGTCTGTGTGCTCTGGGTGCACAACTGAGCGAGCAGATTGGTAGTTGCGCGGACAGGCTTGCTTACGTTGCGACCATCCATGCCGCTGCCGAGGCCGACGCTGCTTCCTATCAGAAGACCGTGCGCAGGCTGGGTGGCAGTATGGGCGAGCTTTTCGTGGGCGGGAGGATTGACAGCATCGCGAAAGATCGCGGGCGCTGGGAAATACGTCAATCCTTATGCCCCTTTCCTCTTTGCACCGCTTGGCATCTTTCATGGGATAGCAACGATTGGCACCCATGGGTTGTCCTTTGTTCACCAGCCATCGGATGCGTCTTTGGGGTTACGTACACAAATGGATGTTGCTGAACTATCGCGGCTGGTCAATCGGACTTCATCGCGTTCGGACGTTGAGGTTACTCGAGATGCTGCTGCACAGATGTCAACGCTGTATGCGGCAATGGGATGGTTGATGTTTGGTCGGCACTCGGGGCTGAGGATTTCAGCGCAGAACCTTCCCGATGACGCGCCGTCTGGGGCGACAACCCAAGTACTCTCGAGTCGCGCAGGGAGGGCGCTCGCAATATTGCGGTTCTTTCGGCGCGGTCGTCATGCCGTTAACGCTGTAGCAGCTTATCCACCGCATACCGCCTCTCCTCAATCGCAGGTTTCGCGTCCCCAGGCGGGTTCCAAGCAGGAGAAGGTCGAAACCCCGTTGAAGGCCTCGGAGGCATTGGAACGTATCGGGCAACTCGCTCCAGTGCAGACGAGGGGCAAATTGAGATTCTTCAGCACGTGACGGTGGACGCAGATGGGACTGAACACCGTGCGTGGTCGGTCATGATCAGAGGGACGCAAAAGTGGGGGCCAGGCGAAGACAATCCCCAAGATATGCTGACGAATCTTGCCAAGCAGTTAGGGCAATCCAATTCCGATCAGCTCAGGGCAGTAAAGACGTCTATGGATATGGCGGGATCCAAGTCCGATGAGCCCGTTGAGTTTGTGGGTCACCTCAAGGCGGGATTATTGCCGCGCAGTTGGCCGCAGATCCGCAGGTACGCTCGCACTACCGCGTTGCCTCGGTGCTGACCGCAGGGTCACCGGTCGCGGGATTCCATCCCGACCAAGTGTTCCCATGCTCAATATGGAAAACACGCGTGACATTGTCCCCGCGCTTGACGGCGGAGCGAATGCGAATCGCGGCCACGCATTGACCTTGCATTTGATAGTGAGCACTTAGAAAGACAAACAGGCAGGACAATCCCATTGCCGCTCACGATATTGCGACCTACACCGAAGCAATTCGAGAGTGCGAATCGGCGGACGCGGGCCGCTACCGCAATATCGAGGACGTGCATCGATGGGAAGAAGAAAGAAGAACTCGGCTGGGTATCACAGAGGCGACGCGCACGCGTTCCACCATTTTTGATACCCGCCGAGTTTCTAGAAAGAGTGGCTCAGGCTCAGACGGCGCCGGTGAGTTACTTCTTCTTAGCGCCCGTGAGTCCTCCCAAAAAGCGAGGGAGACAACAGCGGTGATGATGGCAGCAGTGACGGCCGCGCCAAGGCCAGACACAGAGAAGGGCAGGCCCATGGAGTCTGCAATCGATCCGCCACCAGGAAGCCAATGCCATTGGTGATCAGTGCGAAAAGGCCGAAGGTGAGGATGTAGAGCGGGAAGGCAAGAATCTGAATGAGAGGCCGCACAATGGAGTTCACGACGGTGAATACCAGTGCAATCAACCCCAAAATGACAACGGTTTCCGTCATGGACGTACCGCGCGCAATGGTAATTCCCGGGACAAGAGCAGCTGAGACCCATAGGCCCAGCGCCGTTCCAATGAGACGCAGAATAAAGTTCATACGCCCCATTATCACTGATCGGGTAATAGTCGACTAGGCGACGATTGCCAGGACCGCCGAAAAGAGACAGGCACAGGAGACGTATTCCCCAAGTCCGATGATCAGGGGAGGGATCTTGAGGTGCTTGATCTTACGCAGTGCGGGGATAAGGATCGCGCGCAGGGCGATCACGACGAAAGCCAGAAGTACTCCGCCGGGAAGAATATGCATGAGCACTCCGATCAGGCATGCGACCACAAGTGCCAAGTGCCAGGCAACGGAGACTATATAAACCGATAGCTTATTTGCCCCGCGGATGAGGGAGCGGACATAGACGATAGACCCCAGCATGTAGGCGGCGACGGCTATCGCTGCGCACCACAGTTTGTACTGCGAATAGCTCTCTGAGGTAATCCAGATCGACAGGGGGAGAGTGCACGAACTCGCAAGAACGCTCGACACATGGGAGGCAATGGAGCGGCGGCGCTTGCGGAAGGCCTCGTAAAGTCGCAACTGCGCAAAAGGGTGATGGGAATGATGATCCGTGCGATGGCATGCGGGCGCATGACAATAATCGGAACCCCGCACACGACAGCTATGCTCGCCCAGGTGAGGAAAGCCGGAAGGTAGGTGCGGCGTCGCTTAGGAGAGGCTGACCAGTACAGGCTCAGAGCGTGGAAGCTGCAATAGGCGGCGGTCCAGGCTGCAAGGAGCAGGAATTGAATGGGCTGGGGATGGACAGTGCATATTCCGACAGCGATCGGAAGAACGGTCGCGACCCAGGCGCCGTGTTCGTTTGAGAGCCAGCCGCGCCGGACCAAGCTTCGCATCTTCGAGCCACGTTGATTCATGGGCAACAGTGTAGGGGCCCTATTCACTTAGGGAAACCTAAGAAATGTGCGGAAAATGTGCCCGCGCTCACCGATATCCCATGCTCTGAGATGAAATTTTCGCGAACTGAATTCTCGGCGCAATGTTATAGGTATGTCAACAAACGATACACGCGAAGAAACCGTCCCATCCTCGGTTGCCGCTGAGCCCGAGCTTTCTCAAGAAGATCGTTCTGCCCGCATTGCGGTTACCGTATTTCCGCTCATCATTATTGCGGCATTCGCTCTGGGTCTGATTTTCCCGACCCATGCAGCAAAGCTCGCCTCGGGTGTGAACATCGGCCTGGGCATCATCATGTTCGGCATGGGCCTGACCTTGACCCTTCCCGACTTTGCCCTTGTCGTGAAGCGCCCCCTGCCCGTCATCGTCGGTGTTATCGCGCAGTATGTGATCATGCCTGGAGTCGCCTTCCTTCTGGCCAAGCTGCTCCACCTCGATCCGGCAATTGCAGCCGGCGTCATCCTGGTCGGTTGCGCTCCGGGTGGCACCGCCTCGAATGTCATCTCCTACTTGGCAAAGGGTGACGTTGCGCTCTCGGTGACCATGACATCGATTTCCACTCTTCTGGCACCCTTCACTGCCCCCTTCTCACCAGTGGCTGGCCGGTCAGTACATGCCCGTTGATGCAAAGGCATGGCGCTCGCAATCGTTCAGATCGTTCTGATCCCCGTCGTCGCAGGCATCGTCGTCCGTATGCTTGCCGGTCGCTACGTTGAAAAGATCCTCCCGGCTCTTCCCTGGATCTCGGTTCTTGGCATCTCCTACGTACTGGCAGCAGTCGTTGGTAAGTCCGCCGACAAGATCATGGAATCCGCACTCATCGTCTTCGTCGTGGTCATCCTCCACAACCTGCTGGGCTACTTCTTCGGATACTTCGCAGGCCGTATCTCGGGCGGCGATTACCCGTGCAGCTCGTACGACCGCAATCGAGTTGGTATGCAGAACTCGGGTCTGGCAGCCGGCCTGGCAACGAAGTACTTCAGCCCAGGCCGCGCTTCCGGCGCAGTCTTCTCGGTTTGGCACAACCTTTCCGGTGCACTCTTGGCCATGTTCTTCCGCCGTTTCGGCAAGCAGGGCTGACCTAGAGTCTCACCAAATAATCCGCTCTTTTGCGGGCATGAAAAAGTGGGCGACGCGCGCGAAATGCTGCGTCGCCCACTTTTCGTGTCTGCGTTTACTTCCGGTTTCCGGACGGGGCGACGTGCCCCTTCCGTCGAGTCCCAGCTGTCACTTGAGGGGCAAGCGGGCGTCCAGCTGCGGTCTCAGCGCGCAAGTGAGTGACCACGGCCTCGAGGCTGCCAGAGCCATCGGCGACCGCTTTCTGACGCTGGTAACCCACACCGATACTGCGCAGCGTGTGGATGAAAGTCGAGCTCTTCTTGGCACTGAAGAGTCATCAGCGATGGGCTCCAGTTCGCGCACGGTCTCGTCAAGAAGATCGTCGATATGCCGTTCGTTGCCGTGGATGTCTTCGATGAGGACGGCATCCATTCCATATCGCGCCGCGCGCCACTTGTTTTCCGCGAGGAACCACGGCGATGTCTTGGGCAGTTCTTCGCCGCGGTCAGGATGCGCGAACCATATTCGACGAGGCGGTGGATCAGTGCAGTGATCGCGCCAATTTCCGGCAACATTGGAGCAGAGTCGCAGACGCGAGACCTCGAGGGTCCCAAGCCTGGGCGAGGGCGAATATCCCAGCGGATCTCATCGAAACTTTGAGATGATTCCGGTCGCCTTCTTCATGTCTGGGTATAGCCCTCAAGCTCCTCCCACCGTGAAGAGCTGCGGAACCCCGGCGGTGGGCGCTGCTGGAAGACCATCGCGCGGTTGTCGCGGTACCCCGTGTCCGTGCTCGCCCAGTGGGGCGACGAGGCCGGAGCGCTCGAGCCTGCCGAGGTGGGTTCGAGGAAACCCCAGCAGCGGAAGAACCCTTTGAGCGGTCCTCGATCCCAACATGGACATGGGTGCCGAAGAGCAGCATTTTGGCGACCCCAAAACTGCGTGCGATTGACGAGTTCGGCGTAGCGCTCAGAGTCGGAAACGCTGATGGGCAGGATTGGCGAGGGTGCGAACCAGCGCCCGTGAGGTCCACGCGAAGTGCGGACGTGACGGGACGCAAGAGGTCAAGTCCCTCATTGAGATCAGCAATCGCGTCCCTCACGCGGGGTCTTCGTTTTGCGCGAGACCACTCGATCGTATTGCGCAGCATCTCCCCGTGGATCAAGGTGTCTGGCGGATAGCGAGCCGAAATCTCACTCAAGATGGCTCCCGCACACTGGCGTAGATCTTCTGAATCGACATCGATCAGCTGGAGTTCCCATTCCACGCCCAAAGTTGAACGCTCGGACTGAGCAAAAGAAATGGCCATAGCTCCCCTCGTCAGGCTCGCTTGTAACGGTGGATAAACGATGCCAAAAGGTCGTGGGCGGGTTGGGTATCTGCCGCATCGCAGCGTCGCAATAACGGCGAGCTTTTCTTCCGCAGGATAGTAGGTGTCCCCGTAGGTATCAATGCGAAGATGCATGCCTTCACGCGTAATTTCCGGGATGGAATTGAGTGCCGTAGACATTGTGGCCCCAACGCAAGATCTGAACGTGGCAACGTGAGCCCGTTGCCAAGAGCTCGGCGCCGGCGGGAATGGTACCGATGGCATCCGCGTGCCCGGTATATGCGTAGAAGGTGGGGGAAGAGCGCCAGTGAGCGGATCCTCGAGCCCGGCCTCGGTCAAAAGTGATCTCAGGTGCTTGAGATCTTCCGAAACATCCCTTGAACAGGGGGCCCCGGAAGCACGCTGCAAGGGATTGGATACCGAAGCAAATTCCAAAGGTCGGGAAATCGCGCTTGAGGGAGGATGGCGGCAAGAGCATCGATCCGTTCTTCCACGCGCAGGTGCTCGTCAGTCTTGTCCTCATGCGGGTGCTCCGAATCCGAAGGGAGAACCCGTGATGATCACGCCCGAAGTACTGCTCAAGGTCGATGTCGCTCACCGGGTGAGGTGATGCCTCATCGACAAGGGGAAGAGCGTGAAGATCACGGTCGTCAAGACCGCCGATAGCCTTCATCGAGGCCAGTTCATCGCGCGCAAGAATGCCATCTGGACGGCAGACGGCCACCAGAAAGGGGCGGTGAGCTGGTTGAGAAGCGTTCGCGGCGCCACGCTATCGGGCAGGCGCCAGACGCGCGCGAACAACGAAGAAGTTGGGACTGTGTAAACGGGTAAGAAAAAACCCGCAGCATCAAAAGATACTGCGGGAATCACGTCGGGGTGGCGGGATTTGAACCCACGGCCTCTTCGTCCCGAACGAAGCGCGCTACCAAGCTGCGCCACACCCCGTGACCGTATGAGTATAGCCGTCTGACGCTACTGCGCCAGATTCACATGCGCAGCGCGCCAAAAGGGCACAACCACTCGTGGTTTGGCGGAGGGAAAGCTCTACTAATCAGTCGTGAATCGTCAGAATCGATACTTCAGGGCGCGTTGCAATCCGAACGCTTGGCGTAGGGAGGGTTCCAAGGCCGGCCGAAACATGCAACCACGAGCACTCATTCACTCCGGTTTCCCACGTGTAATCCTTGCCGAACCTCGCGGGGAAGATCGCAATTCGTCACCAACGAGGGTCACGCCCGGAAGACCAATCTGCCCACCGTGTGTGTGACCGGCGAGAATCAACTCGGTTCCCAAGTGAGTCATTGAATCGAGGACACGCGTATAAGGAGCATGCGTGACGCCAATACAGAATAGCATCGGGGCTCAGCCAGCGCTGTGAGAGTCCATTGATTGAGTCGCGATTGATATGCGGATCGTCAACGCCAAGGAGGGCAGAGAGGCGCGGGAAGGGTGTAGCGGGGAGATCGGCCTCGGTGATCCTTTTCGTTTTCAGCCTGAAGATACGCCGAGGCGTTGGAGAGGTCCGCCCACCCATCGAGCGCAGGTGCGCAGCCAGCTCCGTCCACGGCAGGTCCACTGCGCGGTCCACCGCTGACTGCCGAGGCGTCGAGGTAGCGCGTCCAGCTCTTGCGCTTGGGGAGTAGTAGTCATTTCGACCCGAAAACGAAGGCATGCCGGGGAAGTCGGCAAAAATCTCATGTGCCTGGATAACTGCGCCAAGAGCATCAGGGCTTCGAAATTATCGCCGGTGGAAATGACGTAATCGAAATTCCTCGGTATCGCGGACTTGCTGAAGGAAATCAATGATGAATTCCTGACCGGGGAAGAGGTGAAGGTCCGAAAAGTGAAGCACTTTTCGCCATGCGGGTATGAGAACGCAGCATGGGGGTCGACAGTGCGGACAAAGGAACGTCAGTGACGGACAATGGGACGGCGTCGCTCGACGCTCCCGAGCGAGAGCAGCGGTGCCGCCAAAAGCAAGGGGCAGCTACGCCTCGAAGGCGCTCAGTGGCAAGGCGACGCTTACTCATCGCTCAGTCATCCCTTCATCGTCATCGTCCCCCGGCCCATTGCCTTCTCCCTTGGTTTTGGGGAGCAGCGGGCGTGGCGCTGGGGGTGGGTGCTGGGTTGCCCGCGTGACCGTCTGAGCGCGCCGATGTTTTCGCATTGGGCATGGGCTGATTGGGTGTTCCCTCCAGCGCCGTGCTCATATACGGCGCCCAAAATGTTTTGACCAACGAAGGTTTCACCGAAGATCTGCGAGTAGTAGCGGCCGTTAATGCGAACGTTTTTGGACTGGGGTTGTCGAGGCGTTGCCGTGGCCAACCCACGCTGCGGTGGTGAGTTCGGCGGTCGATCCGGTCAGCCAGGTGTTTCGCCGAGTGGTCGGTCGTACCAGACTTAGCGGCGAGTGGCGTCCGCCGACAATCGCGTAGCGTGTAGTACTGGCTTGCCGACTTCGTCAGCGTTGTTGCGACCTTTTGGGCAACCTGCGAATCGATGACCTGCTTGCAGTTCGCAGAACCTTCCTTGAGAACGTTCTCTTGGCGGTCAGTGACCTTCGCGATCGAATAGGGCTGGCACATCTTGCCATCGTTGACGAAGGTCGCAAAAGCGCGAGCCATGGTCAGCGGCGAAGCAGAACCAGAACCCAAGATGTTACCGGGAACAGCCAAGATCGGTTCGCCGTTTCCGTCATCGATACCCATATCGGCCGCGACTTGGAAGATATTGCAGAAGTTGAGCTTGGAGGCCATGTTGACGAAGGAGTGGTTCACCGAAAGGCCGGTTGCGCCGATGACATTGAAGGCACCGTCTTTGCCCGCCAAGTCGACGACGTTCCAGCTTTCAGTGTGGACGGGCTCGCCATCACACTGAAGGAACCGTTGGGGAAGTTGGTTCGCCCATCGATGGTTTCGTAGCCCGATCGACCTTCCTTATACCATTCGGCCAGAGACAAAGACCTTGAAGGTTGATCCGACCTGGAATGAACCATCAGCCGAATAGTTCGACATAGTTTCGTCTTCACCCACGCCATACACGGTGTTTTTGGGGCCATGGCGACAACTTCGCCAGTCTGGGGACCAGAGAGACCAGGCATCGTCCAAACCGGAAGCATCGTTGGACGGAATGGTCTTCGTCAAGGATTCATAGGCCGCGTGCTGCTTCTTGGGATCCAGGGTCGTGCGGATGGTCAGACCGCCGGTCTTGAGCAGGCGCTCACGTTCAATAGAGGTCTTCCGAAGGCTTCATCGGCGAGGAATGGCGCACGGCATAGGAACAGAAGTAGGCGTTTTCATCCCCCGCACCCGAGCAGCCTTCACGGATTTGCGTGGGGTGAAGCATGTCGAAGACACTGACGGCCTTAGCTTCGGCTTCTTCTTGCTCGGTAATGATGCCCTGGTCAGCCATCACGGAAAGCACGGTATCGCGGCGTTCTTGCGCGGCCTCGGGATGCTGAAGAGGGTTGTACTGCACCGGGGACTGCACGAGGCCGGCGAGGTAGGCACGCCTCAGCCAGTGGAAAAGTTCGCTGGCAGACTTGGAGAAAGTAAAGCTTGAGGCGGCTTCGACACCGTAGGTGATGGGGCCGAAGGGTGCGATGTTCAAGTAACCCGTCAGGATCTGATCCTTATCCATCTGCTTTTTCGACGGCAGAGGGCGTACTTGATTTCACGAAGCTTACGTTCGGTGGTTTTGCTCGGTGGCGGCCTCGACTTGGTCGGCATCGCCTTCCATATAGCCCTTTTTCAGCCAAAGCATTACGCACATACTGCTGGGTAATGGTCGATGCGCCCTGCTTACCGCCATCATCACCGAGGTTATTGACCATTGCGCGGGCAATACCCGTGGGGTCAACACCGTGGTGTTCGAAGAAACGTCGGTCTTCAATGGCGACGATTGCCTTCTTCATGACGGAGCGATTTTTGTCGAGGGGATCACAATGCGCTGCTTGTCGTAGAAACGGGCAATGCTATGGCCGTTCGTATCGAGCATGGTGGACTCGGTCGCGGGAGAAACGACTTGGATGTCGGTGGGGATCTCGTCGAAGATCTCCATCCCTGCCTTCGCTGTGATTGCACCGGTTCCAACGGCTGGAACTAAGACGCCAGCACTGACCACGCCGATAAGTGCGGATGCGGCCAAGAATGACAGCAAAAGCGCCACCAGCTGTGCGGGTCGAACGAAGCGTGTATGCGACTGAGCCATAGGTACAGGGATACGTGTCCAGCGCGGTGAAGGCAGAGGAAGACGGGCAATGCCTTGAATACCAAGGACAAGGAGGCAATTGGATTGAGATAGTCCCAATTTCACTTATGTGAATTTCATGTGTAGTCTCTTAAAGGGAGGTCAATGTTGACCGCAGATGTGGAGAGGGTGGAATCAATGATTGATGACCACAGCTGGGTGGAGTATGCATTGTGTGCCGAAAAAGACCCGATGCACTATTTGTACAAGGGCAGCGCAAAGGCAAGTTCGGATGCGCTGCATGGAATGTCCAGTTCGCCTCGAATGCCTTGCCGACGCACTTCAATCGCGAATGTCTTTTGGCGTGTGGGGAGGACTTACGGAACGCGAACGACGCATGATCTTGCGGGTGTGCCGAACGTTGATGATTGGTCGAAGTGGCTCAACTATTCTCCGGACCCCCTTGCCCGCTGAGCTGCGTAAAGCCTCGGGTCCCGCAGAGTTTATCGATGAAGTCTATTCGAGCCTCAGCCAGGGTCCTCCGAGAAAGACCCATCTCCGTGCCCATTGGAGCATGAGGCTTTGGTGAAGCGTGTCGTAGGATAGCGCTATGACTACTTGGGAATATGCAACAATTCCGCTTTTTGACTCACGCGACAAAAGGCAATCCTCGACCAGTGGGGCGCCGATGGTTGGGAACTCGTCCGGGTTGTTCCCGGGACCGACCGGTTCGGATAAGCTGGTGGCCTACTTGAAGCGACCGAAGAACGACTGATTCCGCTCAATTAAGCGGGCGATAAACGGTGGGCTGAGCGGGTGATATACCCTGCTCAGCCCACCGTTACTACGTCGTAGCTGAATCAGCGCGCGCGGCGTGCCAGGCGATCAACGTCCAGCAAAGTAACGGCGCGGCCTTCAGGCGGATCCATCCGCGGGAGACGAAAGTCGGCCAGAGACTTGTTCACGGTTTCGACGAAGCGCCAACGAGCTGTGCAGAGCTCTTCTTGGGTGAGGTCGTGAGGAACGTGGATGCCCTTATCGGTTGCAGTGCCGAAGCGATCGGCAAGATCGAGGAGAGCCTTGGCGACGCGACCGGGGACATCGGAGAAAACCAGGGTCGACAGCGATTCATTCGTGCGGCGCAGACGCTGAGCCAGTGCACGAAGCATGTGCTTTGCCAGAGTCGGGTTTGCCTCGACGATTTCCATCAGGTCGGTGTGCTGCAGGTGGAGCAGTGTTGCGGGAGAAACAGCGGTTGCGGTGGTTGAACGCGGGCCTGGATCGAAGAGGGTGAGTTCACCAAGAATCTCGCCGGGGCCGAGGACTGCAAGCAGAGACTCGCGGCCATCATTTGATGTGTGCCCCAGCTTCACCTTTCCCTCGGTGACGATGTAGAGGCGGTCGCCAAGATCGCCTTCGTCGAAGAGGGTCTCACCGCGACGCAGCGTCGTTTGGCCCATCTTCTGCTGCAGTGATACCTGTTGGGCCTCATCAAGTCCGCTGAAAAGCGGCGCGGATTGATGAAGTTGCGTCTCCATACATAAAGCCGGAACTCCGTTCTTTTTGCGAGCGCCGCTAATAGCGCCGCCGACTCCTGAGCTGTCCTAATCCTGTAAGACGGCAGCCCAGCACGAAAGAGCCACCGTGTGATAGTCGTAACTATTATGCACGGTGAACGAGCTAAAACACAGATTTGCACACACTTTGCGTAAATTCGTAGCGATGCGTGCCACTTCTCTACTCCAGCGAGGCAGACTCGCGGATAAAAGGAAGGATCGCGGCAACGAGTGCGCGCGGATTTTTCTTCCTGTGGGAGTGGCCACTTTCAGAAAGCGCGCGCATGGTGAATTCGCCCGAAGTTGCCCTGCACATCATCGGCAAAATCGATGTGTGACCACAGTCCGTCATTACGCGTTTGAATCGATAAGACGGGGACTTCGACCTGCGCGTCAAAAACATCCTTTGAGGCGAAACGACGGGCCTAAAAGTGGCCTGAAGAGACTGCCACGCAGAGCGGATAGCGACATGACGAAAGCGCCTCACGGTACACCCCGCCTGCGAAAGCATGTGGTCCTGCGTAAAGGCGCTGCCCACTGCGAAATCGAACGGTCCACCCACGCTGACTTTGACGCGAAGAAAGTCAGGCGCGGCCGAAAGCGCGAGCAGGGTTGAGAACTCAGCGGCCTCGGCCTCGTGAAAAAAGCCCACGAAGGAAATGCACACCCAGGGGTGGGGCGCACCTACAGGGAACAATCGAGCGCAAACCAGCCGGCTCGAGGGCCGAGCATCCAGCGATTACCCGCCCATTCCGTTACCGACGACCGTGTGGGAAGAAATTCCCAGCGCCGAGGCCACGGCTGCCACATCCGATGCAAGCTGAGTGAGCTCCGACTTCCCCGGGAGGCAAGATCCGAGGTTCCAAAACCACGGATATCCATGGAAATCGTGCGGATTCCGGCCTCCGGTGAATGCGAGGGATTACCTCGCGCCACGTCCACCACGTCATGGGGAAGGAATGGAGCAAGATGACGGCAAAGAGGAATCCTCGGGACCCGCGTCGGCTACGTGGAAAGAAGCCCCGATGCCGAAACGCGGCGGGTGAACCCACGGGCCGGGCGCCTCGAGAAGGGTGCGAGAAACCTCGGGCTTCACCGCAGACCAGCTGCCTTTGCAGCGCGGCGACGCTCGCGGGCGGTGTAGTGTGCGCCCGTCGGTTCACGCGCTCAACCTGCTCGCGCATGGCTTCTTCCGCGCGCCCACGTCGACGTGCCGAGGTGAGACAGCGAGGCAACGCCCATCAAAACAATGCCCAGGGATCAGCGAGGCGGCCTGAGTAGCCCAGATGCCTGCAAATGGTGGGCAGGTTCGAGCCGAGAAGGAGCCGGCGTTTTGCAGGAAATGCAGAAGTGAGACGGTGTGTGCGCTGGTGAAAGCCGGGGCAGCAAGAATACCAGCGGCAAGGAAGCACAGTCCGGCGATCCATGCGCCCAGGAGGAACAGCTTGATGCTTCAAAAAGCGCGATGATCGCAACGAAAAGCGATGGCAAGTTCCGTGATTGCCAGCCAGTTGATGACGCCGGTCGCAGCCGGATGCCTTCTGGCAGGGTCATTCGGGCACCCGCGTCAGCGACGAGGTACCAGGTGATGGGCAGCGCAAGCATTCCCAAAATGAAGGAGAACAGGTGCGCACCGGTGCGTGAGGGCATTTCGGGAACGATGGAGGCGCCCTCGAAGAGAACATCATCGAGGCTCTCAGGGGTGTCCTGAGGAACACTGCGCTCCGCGGCATCCTCGCGGGGCTTCCACGTGGCCTCGGTGACGGGAGATTCCTCTTGCGGGGCAACGAAAGCGCGGCGACGAACGGTTGTACTTTCGAGTTCGTCTTCGTGGACGTCGTCGGCAAACTTCAGGTTGGTCGCCAAAACGACGTGAAAGCGCATCGGGAACTTCACCGACGGGGCCGAGGCTTCTTCCGCTTCGGCTGCTTTCTTCGACCGCGTCGCTTGCGACGGGGATCGTCGTGGTCGTGTGAAGATCCTCGGCTGCTTCTTCGACGAGGGGCTTTCTTTCGGGGAATCCTGGGCAGTTTCTTCAACGAGCACTGCTTCTTCCGAGGCCGGGGCTTCCTCGTGTGAGGCCGAGGCATCTTCGACATCGTGGGTTTCGGGTGCCTGGGTGGGGGTTTCCTCGAGCGGAGCATCCTCGTGCTCAACACTCACGGGCTCGCCGTTGCTCTGTAGCTCTTCAGGGGGTGTCGCGGCAGCCTCGACGCTCGCTTCGGCTTCTGCGGGCTCTTCGGCGGGAGAAGCTTCGTGCGCGGGTTCTTCGGCACTGGCCTCACCCTGGGCCTCGTCGGAGGAAGAATCGGTGGACTCCTCTGCGGGACTGGTCTTCGGAAGCGCTGTCCTCAGGCTGTTCGTCTTGCGCGCGCGAGGCAAGAACATCGTCGAGGAAGTGGGGGTGACGCCCATGTGAACCGGCTCAACCTGGCTGGTCTCAGTAACTGAAGCGCCGCCGATAATGTCTTCGGTAGCAGATGCTTCGCCCGGGAGAGTGACTTCTTCACCGGTCAGCGGCAATTCTTCGTTTTCGTTGCGGTGAATCGCTTCGTCCTTGACTTCTTCGGGCGATGCTTCGTTGTGTTCCTGGTCGAGACATGAGGCCTCCTCTTCTCGTGCTGACGATAACGAGAAAAACGCTCGGGATGGGGGATTACCCGCCGAGAAGCGCCACATTGCGAATTAATCGTTTGAAGATGAGTCGCTCGTTGCGTGGACGCGCCCAATAGATTCCCAGAGTCGATGCCGCGAGGATCATTCCGTAGGCGGCGATCGTCGAAAGCGAACATGAGGACCTGTGTCCCCAAAGAGGGACGGGTGACAACGACACCGGTGAGGTCGTTCCCAGAGGATCAACAAAGAAACCGGGAATGATGTGAGGTCCATGCGATGAGCTTTGGGGGCCGATCATTGACCAACGGGAAGCCAAAGCTATGAGGCCAGAAATTTCAGCGACCGCGGCGCTGAGGAATGGCTGGAGCGGGTTTGTGCGACAACCCGCTCGGGCCTCGTGCGGCCATAGGAAGAGAATCGGTAGGAGCGCAACAGACTGAGCAGCGCCGGGGCGCCAATACCCAGGGAGGAAGCAACAGCAACAGCGATGCGTTCGCTTTGGTGGCGCTCGAAAGGCATGAGCTCCTCAGCCTCTGGGTTCTTCGCGCGGGCGCGGTGGGTCAGGAACCAACGCAACGCCCGAACCTAGAAGGATTGCGGCCACGCACACCGGGTAGAGATTCCAACGCTGAGCAGCGGACATGTCATCGGCTGAAAGGTTTGCCGCAACAAGGAAATGAATGCGGAAATAACCAAAAGTCTGCAGGGAAACCGATGATCAGCGCCCAAGCGGCGACGAACATTCCGATGGAATGACGCTCGCAGTTAATTGAAATCATGCCCAAAATGATGGCTGAGAACGCCATACAATCATGCCCTCGACGGAGGCCGGCACGCCGATGGCCGCACGTGCTTGAAGATCCGCAAGGGACATTCCCATGAGGATCAAAGCAACGAGCGCAAAGATGGCAGCGAAGAACGCTGAGCGCAGAGCGGAGCCGGGCGGCAAGGACAGTTTGGACATATGTCAAGTATGCCGCTGTTGCTGCGGGAGTGAGCAGCGTGCCCAATACCCGATTCCGATCCCACCCACGAGCGCCAGTGGAATCATGGCCAGCGTCATGCGCGTGCGCTTTCGACTGCGAATCCGAGACGGTCTGGGTGAAGGTGTGGATGGGCCATTCGCGCTCGCGGGCGGTGCGGCAAGGGACCGATCAGGGTTGACGGCCGGGGATGGCCGACAAGCTCAAGCATGGGCAGATCCGAAACGGAATCGGTGTAAGCGTAGGACTCGCTGAGGTCCCACCCGCGTTCTTCGGCGAGGATTTTCTGCAGGCTTCGGCTTTTCCGGCTCCGTGGTTGAAGTGGTGATCGTCCCATCCGACCAGCCCGTCTTGTCGCGTCCAACAATGGTGGATAGCGCATCGGGAATTTAGAGCAGGTGGGCGATTGGCCGGACTATCTCCATGGGGTGAGGCGGAGGCGATGACAACGTGGTGGCCTAGGGGCCGGTGGTGGTCGATGAGCGCAAGGAGCTGGCGGTAGCACAGGGGGCGCGATGCTTGAACTCGTGACACTGTTGACGATTTTTCAACGTATTGAGGGTCCCAGCCGCGAGTAAGCTCACCGAGGGCATGCATCATCGATCGCATCCGGTCATCGTCCGCACCGGTGAAGAGGTAGGGGAGCTGGACGATGGTTGCCCGCAGGAGTCCCAGCGACTCATGACACCCGCGTGGACCAGTGGGCTGCTCAGCGCCATTGCCGAGGCGTGGCCAAGATGGTCTTGTCGAGATCGAAAAATGCAGCGATGTGGCTATCTTCTGCGAGGGCTTGGCGGTTTTCCCGGAAACGGAGGTTTCCGGGGAATCGATGTTTTCGTTGAGATGGACATCATCGGCACCTTCAGTTGGTGTGGATGCAGCATTGCTATCCAGCAGAATTGGGATTGCTTCTAGTTTTCCACAGATTCCAGATGGGGCACGTGCATTCTCTACAAGGAATATTCACGCTTGAAGAATGACACGAATGGGAATCGTTGCGTGGAGTGGGCTTGAAGGACGGGCAGTGGAATCGCTGCGTGCGGTGTGCTGTGCTTGGGATGAGCGTGTGGCAGGGGGTCCCCATGATCTCAATCGCGGTCGAGGGATCCTCTCGCAGCAGTTCGCGCGAGGAGATCAACAGAATCGAGGACCTCGTCAGTGTGGTCATTGCGGATTCATCGCAGCGTTCAGGCTGGGAACACTTGGGACTTCATGTCATCTGTGTGGGTGAAGGGCTTCGACTTCCCGGTGGGGGAAAAGCTCCTTGGCCAGTACTTGCGGCCGATATGGCTCGGTGGATAGCTACTCAAGGTTCCGTAGCTGGCCGCATATGCGTGGGGATCGCGGGATGGAGTGGGGGAGCGGGCGTATCCACTCCTCGCATGGGATCTGTGTCGCGATACCCGGCAGTATTTGCGTCAATCTTTCTGGCCCCGGTCCTTTGCTGCGCTTCACGAGGGTCGCTTCTTACTCCCCTGCCGAGCGCCGCAACCTGGTCCTCGATCAGTGTCCACGAACACTTCTTCCTTCCCTCACTGATCCGAGGCTTCCGGTCAGTCGGGGAGTCCCCTATCTGGGAGGGATGCACACGGTGGCGCATACGCAGATGATTCACAGGTTCCCGCGGTGATTTCAGCGCTGAAGGGCGAAAAGAAGTATCGTCTGTGATTTGGGACTGTAGGGGCCAAGATGCGCCCGAATTAGTGAGGTCATCGATGTCCTCATCCTCCTTGGTCACGGTGACGCGCGTGGAGTTGCGCGCTTATGTGCGCTCAGTGCTGCCAATCTCCACCTTGCCCAACATGTGCACTCATTGCTCCACGGGTAGCGGCTGTGGGGTTTGAGTCGCGCAGCCAGTGTTGGCCTGATTTCGCCTTCACAAATCACGCATCGTGCACACGAGGGCCCGTCCGGTCTATGCGGCAGGGATGCGGCCTCGGCAGGGAGGCGGGGAAGGAAAAGCGCGCGCACAACTGTGGGAACGCATGGAGGCACCACAATGAGTGTGACTGATGCGCTCTGATGGCGAGCACTGCGGGAGAAGCCCTGGATGAAGCAATTGTCCGTCTTAAAGCCCCGGGAAGGGGCATTGAGGATGTGGGATCCGCGCTCGAAGAGCTCGATGCGCGCCTTAATGGACTTGAGAAGTGCTTGCTGCCTATGCCATCTTCCCAGGAATTACCGATGTTTTTGGTGAATTCCACGCGGGTCTGGGTCGATTGCGGGCAGGGGCGTGAGCCCATCGACAATGGGTTTTCTAGTGAGGAAGAAGTGCGCGCCCTGGCCATCACAATGGCGGCGATCTGCGGTAAGCGCCTCGATGATGCAGTGCCAATAGTCGATGGAATCTTGCCCATGGGGGTTCGCGTTCATGCGGTGATTCCGCCGCTTTCCGGCGAAGGAACGGTCGGCTCTTTGCGCGTATCCCCAGCCCGTGGTGGCCTCACTCTTAGAACAGATGCGCGCGGGAGGCGAGTAGGATGACACCACGCATCAAATTCTGAGTCGATGCTTTGATGTGCGTTGCAATGTCCTCATTTCCGGGGCGACGGGGGCGAGAAACTAACACTACTCGTCTGCGCTTTTGAGCGTATCGCAGCAAATGAGCGCTTGATCTGTATCGAGGAAATAAGCGAGCTGCACCCGCTCACCCCCATGTCGTACCTTCAGCGCGCCAGGCCAACACTCAAGGCCGAGGCGAAGTCACTCTTTCGAACTTGGTGCGCGCTGCAATGCGGGATGAGACCCGATCGCATTGTTTTGGGGAGAGTGTCGAGTAGGAGGTACGCGACATTATGAGCGCCCTCAATACCGGACACCGCGGTAGTTTTGCAACGATTCACGCCAATACTCCCGCGGAAGTTCCAGCCAGGCTCAGCGCTCTAGGTGCGCTCGCGGAGATGAGCGCTGAGGCCACTCACGTGCAGGCCCGTGCCGCTTTTGACCTTGTCGTACACATGGAAAGGAGCGTGGGAAGTTCTGGAAATACTGGCGGCGCGTTGCCCAGATTGGTGTTTTTGGAGTTGAGCACGGGGAGCTCACCTGTGCGTGCGCCTATCGCATTGATCGCCGAGGCCGCTGGTTCGACCGGTCCTGCTCGGGAAGAATTGCGTCGCGTGCTCAGTCGAGATTCGTAATGCGAGCACGGCAGTTCACTCGCGTTCAAGCCTGGGACCCGCATCCTGCGGAGAAAGTCGTGCGCTGGCCTCGTTCGGGAAGAAAGAAAGAGGGGCGGCCAAAGACATCCACGACTGAAAAGCTTGCGCAGAAAACTTCGCAAAGTCAGTGCTTTGCTGCAGAGTCAGCATTCCGCGCAACAAGCGTGGCGGGAAGTGAGCCGAGTGTGAAAAGTTGCGGGGAAGTGTGACGAGTGGGGAATTCGAGATCATTACTCAAGCGGGCGAACATGCTCGGAGTATTCGTGCGGCCTGCGGAATCTAGCAGTTCTTGAGTTCCTCTTGCTCAGGTTTTCGGATTGTCTTGCCGATAGTTTCGATGACCTCACGAGGCGCAAGAAGCCGAAGAATTGCGGAGCCGGGCGCGCGCTTCTCGGCAAAAATCCTCAACCTGCTTCCGGTTGTGGCTCTGCTTGCGGTGAGCGTGATGGGAGTTAATCCTTTTTCCCTGTCCTTGCCGATGGAGGTGCAGGGACAGTGTGCGGCAACATCGGATTGGCGTTTTTACTTGCCGGACGGTGGGTATCGGTGTCGATGATCCGGACATCCCAGCGCAAATGGGATGAAAGACGGAAAGCGAGGACGCGGCGCTTGCGTGTGACCTCATGGCAGTAGCTTTGGATACCGGAGCCTCAATTCCAAGGGCTCTGGAATGTCTTGGACGCTGCTCGGACCGTAACGAGTTGCGTCTTGTCTCAAAAGCGTTTGAGTGTGGGGCTCGATAGAACTGGCCTGGCAGGAATGCTCAGGCAATACCTTGAGGTCGCTGAGATCCTTCATGAGGCATTGATGCGGGTGCTGCAGTAGATGAACAATTGCGTCGTTTTGGCGCAATGGCTCGAAAGAAGCGTCTTGCAGATGCGCGGGCGGGTGCCGAAGAACTAGGGGTGAGGCTTGTTGTACCCCTTGGGCTTCTCATGTTGCCGGCATTTATCTGCCTAGGTGTCGTTCCCGTGTTGATCACGCTGGCTCACAGTGCAATCTGACAGTTTTCAAGGAAGTTTTCCACAGTATTCGCGTGCTGACGATTCATCCACAGATTCGTGAGGCAGAAGAGATAAGCAGGCTCAAAAAGGGCACTCTCGAAGACGTGGGACAACACAGGAAGGAGACTCCCATGAATAAGAACATGACAACGCAGAGTGCTGAGATGCGAGAAGAAAACTGCGACGCGAAGAGGGCTCGACGACCGTTGAATACGCGATCGGTGCCCTTTACGCGACCGCTGGATTTGCCGGTTTGCTTCTCGTCGTTCTCAAATCCGGTGTCGTTCAGTCGGCTCTGGAGCACCTCATTTCAACGGCACTGGGCTTTTTCATGAGCAGGCGCGCTCAGCTCACCGTGCCTTCGCCTGATCGAAAGGGGGATGAAGGCATGGTGAGCGTTGAAATTGCACTGGGAACGTTCTCAATCGTCGTCATGATCGCCATAGTCATTTCGGTGTTTGCGGCATCGGTCGACCACCAGACACTGTGTTCTGCACTGGGAATTGGCGTGCGTGAAAGCGCTCGCGGAGGTAACGGCATGCAAGCTGCCCAAGCAGTAGGCGCAGGACTGAGTAACCTTCACTTTGAATTCAGCAGCGATGAGCGCTGGATCTATGGCTCAGCTGAAAGCCTTATCGGGGTCCTGCTGGAGTCACTCGGCTTTCACGCGCACTGTCGCTACCAAGGTTTACGTGAGCACGCTTGTCGGCGGTGAAGGCTGATGTTTGGGGTGTGATGAAGCGCTGGGACCGATAGGACGAAAAGGATGGAGCGCTGACCAGGGCTCGGAACCGTGATGGTTATCGGAGTTGTCGCGCTTGCCATGGTGCTCGCCTGTGCGGGAATTGTCTGCGCAGCTTTTCCTTGTGTCCTTTGAATCGGGCCCAAGATATCGCGGATCTGAGTGCTTTGGCGGGCGCGGACATTTCTGCGACTGCTCAGTGGGAGGATGTTGCAGGATAAAGCGTGCCAGGTAGCGCAAAGGTTGCAGAAAGTAACGGTGCGCAGCTGAGTTCATGCCGGTGCGAAGGAGTTGACACCATCGTGAGCCTTCGTCTTAAAGGCGCATGGGGATGGGTGATTGTGCGTTCTGCTCGAGCGGGTGTTGACCCCGTAGATGCGACTTGAGGGGCCCTGCCCCGGCTGGCCCCTCAAGTATCCCATCAACACAGTGCGAGTTTCCCGAAAAGTCTTCGGTGTGGCATCCCCGCTAAGCGGGGTCCAACTCGATGACTTAAAATATAAGAAACCATGCTGTGTGGATACTATTTTTGTATCTGGAAGTTTTTCTGGGAATTTCTTCGAAGGGGAATGCTCACAGAGGAACTCTAAGAGGCGACGCGCACCTTCCTTCGAAAGGGGTTCATTTCGTTGCCGCACTTCGGGAGATTGAATACATCGCGGGCAGCCATCGTGACACTGGCACTCTGCGACAGCCTGGTAAGTACGCTCAATCCACTCTCTGGCATGCTTAAACCCAAAATGCGCATAATTCCGCCCCACCCGGATACGAATCGTGGACGAAAACCGTCGGCAAGTTCGTATCCGTGTGCAGATTCGTCGACAATCCACCCAAATCCCATCGATCGCAATTCGCACACAATGGCAGTAGGGCGATAGATGCGTGCTCGGCAGCGTGAAGAGAACCCAAGACGCTGCCTCGATCAATCCCTAAAAGAGGCCATCGTTGATGGGGGAGAGGGTGTACCAACACGCTTGGGTACGCAAAGTACGTTCGGGCATGGCGAGTTGGGTATTGAAATGAACTCCAAAACCGGGCAGCCGAAGCAGGTCGAAATCCGTGACCTGGCGAGTCACATCGACGCTCCCTCGGTACCAATGAACCAAGCTGTCCCTCGCTCACCCATTCCTCATCCACATCAACAATGCGAATGGAGACAAGCGTCTTGTGCTCTGGTTCGTAAGGGGTGCGAACTTCTTCAACGTATGCCAGCTTTGCGGGCCCTTCCTCAAGAGAAAGGACATGGAAGGTTCGCCCTGATGTCATATAAATCGCATCAGGAACACCTGAGAATCCGCAGAATCTGAGGGACCGACCCGATGATGCTTCCACTCGAGCATCAACGATTTGAACATCTCGACCACTGCCACGGATCTGAATGCGATCCCAGGGCTGCTCATCGGAGGTGATATTCCAGCGCCAGCCACCACCGCGTTTACAAAGCTGGCCCCTCGGCGCCAAGTTGCGCTAAAAGTGCAGGCGCTCGCGGTCCAAAATACTCGGCGGCCTCCCTGTCAGAAAGAGGAATCTCTCCAGCCGCGGCGCACAGGTGATCGCGTAAAACCCAGGGGTTGTCGGGGTCAAGAACGGCGGCCTCGACAGGGAAAAGATCTCATCACTGTGGTGCACAAGGAAAGGAAATCAAGGGGTTATCACCAGCAATCAGAACGGAAATACCTCCGCACCGGCTCGTCCCGATCGACCAACCTGCTGCAGAAAGATGCTCGCGTACCCAGCCAACCGGCAGTGATCGTGACGTCCAAAACCGGAAAATATCGATCCCCATCCTCCAAAGCGGAAGTGGTTGCCAAGGCTCGAAGCTGACCGGAGCGGAGCGCGGCTTCCAAGGCGCGTCGCTCTTCGGGGAGAAAACCTCCCCGGTATGCGGCAACGGTAGAGGCAAGCTCGGGACTGTCGTGGAGATTCTCGCGCGTTTGAGCAGCGACAGTTTCCGCGCCGCCTCGAGAGCGGACAAAGGTCAACAGGCGCGCATTGTTGCGGACCAGCTCTGCCGACAACAAAGCGGCTTCGGTTTGTCGCAGAAAGGCGCTGAGTCGGTGCCTCAAGAACTGCTTCTTCGCCCGCCTCGGCGGCTTGCAGGGCAGAAAGGAAAGACTCAATTGAAACTTCATCTTCGCGAGGAACCTCGCGCCCCTCCCACATGAAAACGTGGTGGGTGCCGCGCCCCGATGTGCTTCGGTGATGGCATCAACCTTCTCGCGTCCGATCATTGCTTGCGCAACAGACTGCGGATCTGACAAGGTTGCCGACATCGCGATCACCTGAACGCGTGCGCCAAGGTGTCGTGCAATACGCAAGAGTCTGCGTAAAACCAAGGAAATGTGGCTTCCACTCACACCGCGCCACTGGGTGCATTTCATCAACAATCACGTAACGCAAGGATGCCAACACGCGCATCCAGCGTTCGTGGTTTGGAAGCATGACGTGGTGCAGATAGTCCGGATTCGTCAGGGACAATGTCGGCGTGAGCGCGCGCCCAATTCTTGGCCTCGCGAGGGTATCTCCATCAGCAAGTGCGACGGACAACTGCTCGGAGCGCCCCAATGAGCTCATTGAGCGCGTGGAGCTGATCCGCAGCCAGGGCCTTCGTCGGCGAGAGATATAGGCACGCGGGCCGATGGTGGATATCGGAAATGCGGCTCGAGACCCTCGGCATTGAGGGAGGTCAGAGGATGGGCGTCCATGCGACCAGGGATTTGCCTGAACCTGTACCCGTCGCAATGACAACATCGTGACCGCAGTGAATTGATTGGAGCGCTCGGAGCTGGTGGAGCCAGGGGATCTACGCCTTGTTTCTTCCATGCAGAAACAAAGGGACGAGGGATCAATCAGGCCAGGAACCATACTCAGCCGCGCGCAGGGAAGAAAACGGTAATCAACGAATTGACCACTATTTCCACGAGCGCGAATGATCTCCAAGAAGGGGCTGTGAGTGAGTGCTCATCCCAAGCCGAAAGCCGCACCGGAGCGAGGCGGGGCGGAGCGCCGCCCTCGTCAGTTTGAGAAGGGAAAGGCGCGTCAGTATCAGACTGTATAGGGGGCACTTTCGGGAGCGCTCCACCCAAGAGTCTGAGATGCTGCCTCTTGCATGTAACGGATCGCGTCGATACCCGTGGAAATTCCAGCTCTGGGTGGTCGGTCAATTGCTGATCTGACAATCCTGCGGAGGTATCAACAGCAAAAATCTGCGCACACACCTGAAGGGCTCGGGGTCGAGCATCCAATACACGGTCGGGAAGTACCTTCTCACGATTCCATGAATCTGCGGCGGCGAAAGCAGGTGCCCGCGGCTTTCGGCATCAAAATCGGTGTCCCACACCGCGCGGATCGATAGAAACGCTCGGCGGAATCCATGCTCAGCAAGAAGGGGATGCCATCGAAGACTGCACCGGCAGCCCGGTTTTCGGCCAAAACATCGGCCTGGAACTGGAGATCGGCCAAAGCACGCATCAGACGATCAAAAAGTCACCTTGTACGGAGTCGTTGAATCGTTCGGAATAGCGAAGGGGCCTGGAAGAGTGCTCATGCGTGATCTTCCTCCTCGTTCCACGTCACAAAAGTCGGAGAGAGTCTCCTCAAGGTCGGAGAAGAACCCCATCATCATCGACATCGAGGTTTCGAAAAAACGCATCGAGCTGAGCTTCGGAAAAGCCCGTTTCGTCGCCACAATGTCGCATTCGGCAATCAAGCCGTATCGGCGACCGTCCTCGAAAGGAGCGAGATACGCCTTCGGGCCGGTTCGTTGAATTGCAGCGCCGCACCTCTTCAACAAGGAAGCGAACTGAGCGTCATCGGTTTGCGATCCCACGCCAATGTGCGCGCAACTGAAGGATGTGGGGATTTGAGGTGTTCCAAAAATAGACGGCATTACGCGTCGCGTACGGCGAGTTCTTCTTCCGAAGACTCTCCGAAATTCAGATCGTGGCCGTGGAGAACTGCGCGAATACGGTCGGTGTTGACCGGTGAAAGCGACACGTAGCACCCTCGAGTCGTAAGGTAGCGTTTCGTCACCGTGACTCACGCTTGTTGACTTCTCACTTTAACCGACGCGCGGGGTCGAGGCTCGAGATAAGGGATGGGAGAAAAATTCGGCAAAGTCATCCCGATCAACCAAGTAAAAACCAAGCATTCAGATAGATAAACCTCTGTATTGATGACTAAAATAAAAGCCTTCGAAGACGGTGCCTAGAGGGAAGGAGTAGCCGATGACAGGGCGTCAGTCCCACCTTTCCGAAACTCCCTCCACCAATGGTGAAACCGAAGTCTTTTCCGCACCTTCCACGGGCGCGTCATCCGTGGGGGGGTGCAACGCGTACCCTTCCCGAGGCCTCGGCCCACCCTGGGACCCTCGAGGGCAGCGTCCCAGCATTTGCGCGCATCAACCGCCCGGCCTCGCCGCCGCCGGCAAAGACCGCCTCAGGCGCTACCGCCCTCGCCTTTCCGGCGCATCAGTGCCGCGGCAGGGGTGCGCGCTCCTCAGTGCCATCATCGCTTTCCCCGCAATCTTTACCGTCAAGGGTCAAGCAATTGACACTTTGTCAATGGAAGCGGCAATGCGCTGGGCTGACCCGCTCGGCTCCCTTGGCCGCACGGTTACGCACATCATCTCTGTTCCGGCAATGATCATTATCGGGGTAGTGGTCGTTGTGATTGCCCGGCTGCGTCGTCGCCCAACTCTTGCGGGCCGCGCGCTCGGAATGGTGATCCCAGCCAATACGACGACCCAGGTTGCCAAGCTTCTGATTGAGCGCCCCGACTACCATCATGTCCCGCTGCGACAGTGAATTCTCTTCCCTCGGGTCACGACTGTTGCGATGTCCCTTGCGCTGGCCTTGGTGATGATTGCTCCCGAATGGTTCCGAGGCCCAGCGGCGTGGATCGGGTACCTGTGGACCTCGCTTGTGGGAATTTCCGTCATGATGTTTGGCTGGCATCGTCCTTCAGATGTGCTGGTGGCGATGGCCGTGTGCGGTTTTTGGGCGTTGATCCTGTGTCCTCTGGAGGACAGGCCTCGCCACGGGGTTCCTGTGCAAAAGGCGATGGTTGTTATTGCGCCTGCAAGTGCGATTGTCGCTGCCTTGGGCTTGGTGTATTCCCTGTGGGCATTGACTCCCAATGATTTGGCGCAGATGGGCTCCGGGCATTACCTATGCGGAGTTCTTGGACGCTTTGCCGCGCAGGGCTCTGCGCTTGCGGGGATTTCTTCTTTTGCGGTGATTGCAGTTGGTGGCCTCGTGATCCACGAGGTTGATCGCCTCTCAGGCGAGTAAATACGCAAAACTTATTCACAGTCTGTTCAGGGCTTTGATCGAGGCGTGCACCGCCGCGCGTAAATTGTGCATTTTGCGCGAGTCGCGACACTCCGCATGTCGCCCCCACCCCTTCAGTATTGCCACTAGATATTGTGGGATGCGTTCGTCTCAAGCACTAGATATTGTGCCCCACAGCGATGATGCCAAGTAAGCCTGAAAGGTTAATCGTGACTACGTCTCCCTCAACACGCTACGAAATCGACGCGATCTCAACGATCGAGGAATACCTCGACCGCTCTGACTGGCGCGTCAACGCAAACGCCAACCAGGGATACTCACTGGGTGGTTTGATCCTCAACTCCGCCGGAAAGATGATTGCGAACTACTGGTTGGAGCGCGTCTATTCTCCAGAAGCGGGCGTGGCACACCGCAACGGTGACATTCACATCCACGATCTCGATATGTTCGCCGGCTACTGCGCAGGATGGTCACTAAGCGCCTCATTCAGGAGGGCTTCAACGGGGTCAGCGGCGCGATCGCCTCGGCGCCCCCAAGCACTTCTCTTCCGCGTGCGGTCAGATTGTTAACTTCCTTGGCACGCTGCAGAACGAGTGGGCCGGAGCCCAGGCCTTCTCCTCCTTCGATACCTACATGGCGCCTTTCGTTCGTCTGGACAATATGACCTACGACGAGATCCCTTCAGTGCATGCGGGAACTGATCTACAACCTCAACGTGCCTTCGCGTTGGGGAAGCCAGTGCCCTTCACCAACCTCACTTTCGATTGGACCTGCCCCGATGACTTGGTTGAGTGAGCACCGCTGATCGGTGATGAGATCGTTGATTTCACCTACGGTGAGCTCGAGAAGGACCTTGTTAACCGTGCGCTTCATCGAGGTCATGACCGGGGAGACGCCGATGGCCGCGTCTTCACCATCCCGACCTACAACATCACTCCCGACTTCGATTGGGAGGGCAAAAACGATTGAGGCACTCTTCGAAATGACCGCAAAATACGGTCTGCCCTACTTCCAGAACTTCATCAATTCGATCTGGACCCGCATGCATGATTCGCTCGATGTGCTGCCGTCTCCAGCTGGATCTTCGCGAGCTGCTCGAAGCGCGGAAACGGACTTTTCGGTTCAGCAGAACTGACCGGTTCTATTGGCGTCGTCACCATTAACATGGCGCGCCTGGGTTACCGTTTCGCGGGAGACATGGACGGCCTCGTCAAGGAACTGGACCGACTGATCAACGTCGGTTCAGAGAGCCTGGAGGCAAAAAGCGTGAAACGATTCAGTACCACATGGATCACGGGCTCTTCCCCTACTCCAAGCGCTACCTCGGCCACCACTGAACAACCACTTCTCCACCATCGGCGTCAACGGCATGAACGAGATGGTCCGCAACTTCTCGGGCGACGCCTACGACATCACCGATCCCGCGGGATTCGACATGTGCTGCGCAATCCTCGACCACATCCGTGAACGCATGGTCGAGCTCCAAGAAGCCACCGGCCGCAGTATGCAACCTCGAGCAGCGCCGAAGGCACGACCTACCGTTTCGCGAAGGCTGACCGCTTGCACTACCCGGGAATCCTCCAGGCCGGAACCGAGGAACAGCCTTACTACACGAACTCCTCGCAGCTTCCCGTTGGCTGCACCGACGATCCCTTCAGAGCTTTGGAAGATCAGGAAGTCCTGCAGGGGCAAGTACACGGGCGGCACGGTCTTGCACCTGTGCATACGGGCGAGCGCATGAGCTCGAGGTGCGGCCTGCAAAGGAAATGGTGCGTCGTTCACTCACCGCCTTCAAGGTCCCCTACATCACCATCACCCCGACCTTCTCGATTTGCCCCGTACACGGCTACCTCGCTGGCGAACACTTCACCTGCGAGAAGTGCGCTCACGCTCACCCCGAGCGCGAACCCCAAGAGTGCGAGGTCTGGACCCGCGTCATGGGCTACTTCCGCCCCGTGAAGTCCTTCAATATCGGCAAGAAGGCGAGTACGCCGAGCGCACGATGTTCTCCGAGGCCGCGGCATCTGAGCTACAGTGAATTGGTGAGCGCTTTTCCGCCCGTGGACCAGCGATGAACCTTGCAACCCTGACCGCCTCGGACCTGCAGATCGCGGGTCTGACCCCGATGTCCAGCGTGGACTGGCCGGGGAAGTTTGTGGCGACAGTGTTCGCCCAAGGGTGTCCTTGGGCGTGCCCGTACTGCCACAATCAGGCGATTATCGACGAAAGATCCGGGAGTGGTTTCTTGGGAGAGTGTCGAGGAACTGCTGGGTCGGCGTCGGGGTCTGCCTCGACGGCGTGGTCTCTTTCCGGTGGCGAGGCCACGCGCCAGTTGGCCGTCCTCCCGCCATGGCAACGCGTGCGTGAGCTTGGTTTCAAGGTTGGATTGCATACGGCGGGTCCTCATCCCGCGCGTCTGCAGCGAGATCCTACGCACCGGCCTTGTGGATTGGGTCGGTATCGACATCAAGGCGATGTCCGGTCCCACCACGAGGCCGTGGCTGGGCGCCCAAATGCAGGGCCGAAAGCGTGGGAGGCTTGGGTGAAGTCCTCGATTCTGGGGTTTCCTACGAGGTGCGCCTCACGGTGTACCCCGATGGGCCCTCGTGATGGTGATGAGGTTGCCTCTTGCGTGAAGGATCTGGGGGCAACTCACTTCGCTTTGCAGCAGGCACGTGCTTTGGGGACAGCCCAGGGTTTTTAACGCCGGGGATGCTGCCTGGGACCTCGAGGTCCAATCCTTTGGCCGACGACATTGAAAAACTTGGGTTTGAATCTTTTCAGTTCAGACTCTGCCTGAAAACGACGAGCTCAGGTTGCTCCGTGTGTCATGGGGAGGAGCCGAGCGTGTCAATAACCGCGATGTGCACTGAAGTGGGGTTGAGTGCAGCGGCTATGGGTTGTCGGGAGCGCGTGATGTCGCGCTCCCGACAACTACTATCCGGCGTGACTCATTGAGTCTCAAACATCAACATGCGTGAGGAGCTTTCCCCATGATGATCGTTGCAATGGCTTTTGCCATTCTTTCCGCGCTGCTTCACGTTTTTCATCTTCTATATGGAGTCAATCTCCTGGACCTCCGAGCGCACCCGCGCGACCTTCTAACATGAGTGCAGAAGCGGCTGAAAACACGAAAAGAAATGGCCTTCAACCAAGGCTTTTACAACCTCTTTCTCGCGCTTGAGGGTATTCGTGGGGGTCCTCGTCTACGTGTTCGCGTCCCCGGCCGTTGGCCTCGCCCTCATGCTCTTTGGGACCGGCTCGATGCTCGCTGCAGCACTGCTCCTCTTCATCACCTCGCCGGATAAGCGAAGCGCAGCCATTAAAGCGAGGGAGCCCTTCCGCTTTTCGCCGTCATCGCCTTGGTTGCAACGATGACACTGATTTTCCTGGTCTAATTCGTGCACAAAGTAGCGTCGGTGAAGTAGGTTAGTTCTGTGAGTGCACCACAACCTCAACTGTCCCGACGCGAGCTCTACCGCCGCGAACGCCAGCTCAAGCAGAACTCGATCTTCTCGATCGTGTTCTCAGTCATAGCTGGCGTCAGTGTGTTGAGCCTTTTTGGTGCTGACGGGAATCCTTCCCATCCCTTCCTCAACGGTTTTTCCGCGAAGGTCGAGTACGCCCTCGGCGGGAGATATCCCCGCCCCAGCGAAGAAACCCAGCCTTGCGGCCTCGGGAATCAGGTCAAGCACTGAACACAACCTCGCGTTCAGTTGCGCGCGACGCCTCGGGACATGCTGAAGACCGTCGGTTTCCAGGTCGCTGACCCTCCAACTCCTCACCGGGTACGCGGGATCGGCTACAAATCCAGGCAGGCCCGCAGTCAGTGGACCAGGCCTACACGGTGGCGCGTTTCTTTCCCTCATCGCGAGTGACCCTGACCGACAATACTGAGCCTGGCGTCACGGTTCTTCTGGGTTCGCTCTACAACGGCGCACTGACCGCCGAAGATCTGCAGCGCGTGCAGGAAAACCACGACAACCTCAAAGCGCCCCAGCACCTGTCTGCTGGTGAAGTCGACGAAGTAAAAGTCGCCGGGCGCCGCTAAAAGCGAGCGTGCGAAAGGTCTGGAAGCGAGTCCAGATGAGCCAGAGCCGCAGAAATCAGCGCGCGGCGTTCCTGGGTGGTCCCGATCGTAGGAATTGATGTGGTCGTGGACCCACAAACCATCGGCGATGATGTACAGCAGGTAAATGTCTGGATCCGCAAGGATTTCCTCACGCGGGAGCAGCCAGGGGCCCAAAATGTCTGTCCCACACCTCAGCCTTCTTCGCTGGTGTGCGTATCCCAAAGCAAGCAAGAGGTCCGCGCGGGTTGCGCTTTGCGAGAGTACCTCGACGACGGCACGCAAGCGTTCGCGGGGGGAAAGTTCTTCGGGCGGGGCGCCCGCGGCCTCGAGCAGGCTTGCTCGCCACGACGAGGCCAAGTGCTCGTTGAGCGCCAAAAAGCAGCGCCGCGCGCGGGGAAGTGGGTAGAGCAGGCCGGACTTCGACATTCCTGAGGGCCTTCGCCAGTGAATCGTAGGTCAGGGCATCCAGGCTCTTCTTATCGATGATCTCGAGGGCGGCCTGAATGAGCGAGGGATTTTTACTCGTGCGCATACTTGGTCTCCCTTCGGATTGTCTGTCAGAAGCGCAGCGGTGACGACGGCAGCGGTGAAAGAGACTGCAATCGCAATGCACAGCGTCCACGTGTAGGCGGTATCGATAGCGGAGGCGGCTATGGGGGCAAGAGCCGGATTATGAGCCGAGGCATCCATACTATGTGCAACCTCGGGTGCGGCGTTGATTGTGTGAAAAAGTGACATCAGCGAGCCGAGGATGGCAACCGAGAGCATGGTTCCAAATTCGTAAGAAACCGATTCAATTGCCGAGGCCATACCAGTGCGGTGCGCGGGAGCGGAGCCGATGATCGCGGTCGAGGTGACGCTCATGGCCAGAGCCGGTACCCGTACCAACGAGGACCAGGGCAATCATGAAGAGCAGGGAAGAAACCTTCGCGGATGGCAAAAGAACGCAAAGTATTCCAGCGATGGTCGCGATGACGTAGCCTCCCGAGATGACCGTCCGAAAAGCCGATGCGGTCAGCATGGCGGCCACCGAAGAGTGCGCCGGGGAAAGCAGCGATTGCGACAGCGCCGGTCACGAGGCCGGCTTGGAGCAGGGTGAACCCGGCGGAGAGCTGGAAGCGCTGGGTTGTGAGGATTTCAATTCCCGGGACGACGAACATTCCAAGAAACGCACCGAGGAAACCGGCGGTGAAAAGGCGGCTCTTGAAGACATCCAGGGTGAGGAGTGGGGTGTCAAGGAAGCGCTGGCGGTGGGACGAATAGGGCGAGGCCGATCGCAAAGAGGACGATTCCCGTTGTCACCAAAGTGGTGTCGATGGGGGTGTGTGCCAGATTTTCGATGGTGAGTACTAGGGCCAACCATGGTGACGGTTGCGTAGAGGGAGGACATGAAATCCCAATTTCGCTTGGGATTGGGGGAAATTGTCCGGTGCAATGAGGTAGGTGCCCACAAGGGCGATGATGACGATCGGAATGTTAATGAGGAAGACTGCGCCCCACCAGGTGTGGGTCAGGAGGAAGCCGCCCAGAAGGGGTCCGACGGCGGAGCCGACTGTCGCGACCGACCCCAGATTCCAATCGCGGTGTTGCGCCTCGCGGGGTTCGAAGAAGGTCTGGCGGATGAGGGGCGAGTGTGGAGGGCATCAGGACTGCTGCTCGGCTCCGAGGAAAGCGCGAGCACCGATGAGAACACCAACGTTGGGTGCGAATGCTGCAACCGCCGATGCGATGCCGAAAATCGTGAGTCCGATTTCGAACATGCGACGGTGACCGATTTTGTCTCCGAGTGTCCCGGTTCCGAGGAGCAAGCCAGCGAGGACAAGGGGGTGAGCGTTGATGATCCACAGGCCTTGTTGGTGGCTCGTGTGGAGTTCGGCTCGAAGGGTGGGAAGCGCAACGTAGAGGATCGAGTTATCTGCAGCAACGATGAATAACCCGAGGGAAATGATTAGCAAGAAGGCCCAACGAGCTCGGGCCGATTCGGAGCGCATGCGAAGATGCTAGCTACATAACTGTAACGGACGTCCGGTTTAGTTACTGGATAGGAGTATAGGCCGTTGTGGGTAAAAGCCGGGGCCGGGGTGTCCTTTCGAACACCCCGGCCCCGAGTAATCAGAGTCGATCAGGCTTGGTGGAGCGATGCCGTGAAGCGTAGGGTTCGCTTTCGAGTTCGGATCCCGCGGGAGCCGAAGCGGGCGAGACCTGCTCTAGGTTGGTTCCACGCAGCTTCGAGATGCCGCGCATGCCGTGGTAGACGATGATCGCAGCGCCGGTGCCCAGGGGCGATACCGCCGAAGGTCATGCCGCTGATGTCCCAGGTGAAGTCTGCGATTGCGACGATCAGTGCGATAGCAGCGGTGTTGAGGTTGACCGGGTTGGCGAAGTCCACGCGGTTCTGGACCCAGATACGCACGCCGAGCATGCCGATCATGCCGTAGAGAACGGTACCGGCGCCGCCGAGGACACCGGAGGGAATCGTTGCGATGAGCGCACCGAACTTGGGCATGAGGGAGAGCAGGAAGGCGCAGCATGCTGCGACGATGTAGGCAGCCGTTGAGTAGACGCGGGTTGCGGCCATAACACCGATGCTTTTCGGCGTGGGTCGTCGTACCGGAACCGCCGCCCGCACCTGCGAGCATAGTGGAGACACCGTCTGCGAAGAGTGCGCGTCCGGTCAGATCGTCAAGGTTCTCGCCGGTCATTGCGGACACGGACTTCACGTGGCCGACGTTTTCGGCGATGAGGACGAAAACCACGGGGACGAAGAGGCCCAGAGTGGAGACGGAGAAGGAGGGGGTGTGGAATTGCGGCAGACCGAACCATGCGGCCTCGCGAACTGCATCGAACTTGACCTCGTGCTGGAACACTGCAGCAATGTAGCCAATGAGGACGCCGGAAGAGGGATGGAGAGGCGGCCGATGATGCCCTTGAAGAGGACCGTGATCAAGCAGATCGAGAGGATCGTGATGACGGCGGTGATCGGACCGGTCTTGACCCAGTTCCATGCGGCGGGCGCAAGGTTCAGACCGATGAGGGGCGACGATTGCGCCGGTGACGGTCGGGGGCATGATGGCGTCAATCCAGCGCACACCTGCGAAGTGAACGATGATGCCGACAAGAGCCAGGGTTGCGCCGGTGGCAATGATGCCGCCCAGAGCGAAAGCTCGGACCGAGATCCTGCATTCCGGAGACGGCCATGATCGGCGAAATTAAAGCGAAGGACGACCCCAAATAACTGGGGTCGTCCTGCAGTGATAAGGAAGAAGAGGAGCGTTCCGATTGCCGAGAAGAACAGCGTCGTTGACGGCGGGAATCCGGTGAGCAAGGGAACCAAAAAGTTGCCCCGAACATTGCAACGACGTGTTGTGCGCCAATTCCAAATTGTTCGAGGCCAAGAAAAGACGTTCGCCGGGAAGAACTACGTCCCCAGGGAGCAATACTGGTGCCATCGCCATGAAGTTTCCAGCGGAAGAATCCAGATTGTGCAACAGACATGCTGTTAAATCTCCGATCAGTTAAAAGGTCTGGGCCGAAACCGGTCGGAACACCATCATAGCCTTCTTTTGTGCGTGAACATAAAACCGCTCGCTATGTGGCGCCTCACATCACAAGCCCTCGATGTGGCATCCTTGAGGAAGGAAGAACATGAAGGGGAGCCTGATGAGTGCATTAAACCCCTATGCTCCCGGTGGGAGTGGGATCAGCGGGCAGGGCGCGGCAGCTGCAAACAGTGCCCCCTGGCCAAGCTGGCGTAAACGGTGCCGCAACTCAGACCGCAACCGTTGGAATTGACGACCCCTATGGTCCAACCCCGCACCTCGAGACTCCAAAGCCCCAGCAGACACAAATGGTCTTTCCGGGTAGCGATGATCCGGCGCTGCTCTACGTGTTTTTCCTCGCCCGTTATACCTCACCTAAGCCTCAAGTGAATTCCGTTGCCACTGCTGCCGCATGGTGCAGGGTGCTTCTCTTTGCTCTTCATTCCCGCATTCATCGCGGTCATTTTGGGGACGATCGGGCTTGTGCAGTCAACGTCGATGAACGGCGTAGGGCGCAAAGGCCGCGACAGGGGGCAATTGGTGCTGGCAGCGTCGGCATTGTCTTCTGGGTTTTAGCTTGGATGCTTGCCTTTAGTGGGCTGAAGTAGGAAATTCACGCGCGTGGTATTCCCTATGGTGAGGGATTCCACGCTGGATATTGGCATCAAATTTCGCGATTTCGGCGAATTCCGCTAGCATTACAGGGGTGCGTGTTTCACGCTCCGGAGGATTCGCCTAGTGGCCTATGGCGCACGCTTGGAAAGCGTGTTGGGTGCAAGCCCTCGGGGTTCGAATCCCCATCCTCCGCAGTACGTCCCCGGGATCCGTTGAGATCCCGGGGTTTTTCCTTTGTTTCCAACGTTTTTGGGCTGATGGTATTGAAACCGATATATACCGATAGGTACCTTTGGGGGGCGGTAAAAAGCCCCCAATAAAGCCCCATCAATTTGAGGTTCCGGTTATCTTGCAGAAATTCCCTCCAGGGATCGAGAGGGACACAGTGTGTGAAAAATATAGGGGCGAGCGCCTATACCGCGGTGAAGAGATTTAGTGTCCTTCCATGCGGATCGGGTATAAGAAAAACCCGTTCCTGCGCAGGAGAGCGGGTGGCATGAGAAAACCCCACTCGCAAGTCGCGGCGGGGTTTATCTGTTTACTGAGACAGCGTGGTTACACTACCGATTTTTGCTTGAGCGCGAGGCCTTCGCGAAGCTCGGCGAGTTCTTCGTCATAAAGTCCCGATGCGTTGTGGTTGACTTCTTGCAGTCGCTCTACCCAGTCTGGGGAGACGATGTCAAACTCGATGAGTGAGGTCACGACTCCGTCGACATCAGGGCCGTCGCAATCGAGCATCATACGTAAAAACGCGACTGCTTCTTGCGCGCCAACCCCGGCAAGCGCCTCGATTGCGTCGAGCACGAACTGTGTCGTCGTATCTGCTGCCATGCGCCCTAGTCTACCTACTCTATGAGGCGCGGCCAGTGTTTTCGTCAGTCCTTATGCGCACAAAGCGTCTCTGCTGCCTGCAGGATATCTCTTTCCGTTCAGCTTCGCGGGAACTCTGTTCCGCCGAAACGCCGGCTGTAGCCGCGCAGAGTTCTCCGAGTTCAAAATCAAAAGCTCCGGCATACTCGTCATTAAAAGCAGCGAGCCGCTCAATCCAATCTTGGTTAACCTGCTTGTGCTCGACGAGCGCAGCGACTGCTCCCTCTACGTCCGGGCCGTCGTGTTCGAGCATCTCTAAGAAGACAGGAATATACTCGCGGTCGCCTAACGCTTCCAAAAGCGCGACCACATCAAGAACAAACTTTGTTGGGGTGTCACGCGATTCCATAGACTAGGTATCCCCTATCTAGTCGCTCTGATGGGATAAATACTCTTAATTTTTACCGCGCGGGGTTATAGTCTCGAATCAGCGGATCACTCTCGACTCACATGCTCATAATGAGCACTGAGCGCATTTGGAAGAGAAAGACCCCGCCCGCCCGCAGCGTGCGGACGGGCGGAAACTCTATATCGCCTCGGAAATCAGGCGCGACGCTTGCGAGCAGTCACGGCAGCACCGCCAGCAGTTGCTACAAGAGTAGCCGCAGCCAAAACTCTTGATTCGAAACCAGTCTTTGCCAGTGCAGGCTTCTTTGGGCGACTGAGTTGTCGGCTGGTCAGGAGCAGGCGTGGTGGGAGCTCGTTGTCGAAGGACTCGGGGCAACGGTCGTGGGCGTTGCAGGCTGAGTCGGAGCCGGAGGCTGAGACGTGGAGGGCGCGGGAGTCGGCGTTGCTGCGATCTGTCGGATCACGATGTCAGTATCGCGACCAACTGCGCGTGCGTCAGCCGGATTATTCGGGTCCACGGTCTGCGCAGCCTCGTTAAAAGCCGAAGACCGACTGGCCGGGAACGATTTCGTAGCCGCCGGGAAGCTGAGGGAGAGCGGTTGACGCTGCGCGAGAAGGATCCGTTTGGTCATTGGCATAGACCGTCGAAGCCAAAACTTGACCAGAGGGATCGACCAGACGAATCCGTCCGAGGTGTGAGTACTGAACCTCGCAGACAAAGTGCATGGCAGGATTGTCTGGATCAAAAGTTCACGGCAGGCGCGGAGGTCTGCAAGGTGTAAGACCCCGGGACGACGGGGCTGGGTGTTGAGGGGAGCGTCGCAGCGCCAGGGGCGGGCTGGTACTCCTGACGAGGCTCAAGAATGGTTTCGTTTTCGTCTGCGATGTAGCAGGTGGCGGGGCCCGCGACCTCGGCGGCCTGCGCCGACTGCTGAGCAAAAGACGGGTACTGCTGCGACGAAAGAGTAGTGCTGTCGCTGCAGCAAGTCAGTTTGGTTCGCATTGAAATTCCAACCAGCTTTCTACTCAATGTTCAAACGCGGTGATGGGGATGCGCTCATTCGATTCAAGTTTATATCGAGTGGGTGAACTGGCCAAATATGCGGGGTTGGGGGCTAGGGAAACCGGGAGGAGACTGTATTTATGACCACGGGTCGCCGCGAAAGCTATGCTCCGTGTAGACTGTTCCCGGATCCTCCGTGTGACGGTATCATCCGAACCTCCCCAGGGCAGGAATGGCAGCAAGGATAAGGGTGCGCTGCCGGGTACGCGGGGGTTCTTTTTGTATTTGGGCGCCAAAATGTCGGATTTATCCTGTGTAACTCACACATATGGTTACGTAGCGACCTATTTTTGAGACCTCGAAAAACTCATCATTTTTCCAGCTGGAGAGCCAATTTCTTCGCCCTCAACATCCGGGCATTCGCGCAGGTCACTAGTTATTTGTCGATACAAATGTGAATCCGTATATACGTGTCACCTTATTACAAATAGAATCGACCTGATCCATCTCTACCTTCAACAGGAGAACACAGTGCATAACGTCGGTTCGCGCTCTATCTGGCGCCGCGCCGGTCAGATGTTGTCAGTCTTGATCGTCGCAACCCTCGTGGTTTTTGGACTGGGAAATAACCCCAGCCGCGCCGCAACTCCCGTCCTCAACGTCAGCATTACCCCGGAAAAGACTTCCTACAATTCCGGCGATACCCAGAAGTACACCGTCTCATGGTCGTGTACTTCGGTGACCGAGGACTGCGTGGACTCCGTGATTAAGGTGCGCATTCCTCATGCTGTGAACCAGGCGGGCGATGCTGTCGATAAGGCAGTTGCAGCGAACCTTGCAGCAACTGCTACTTCGGGAACGCCTGCGGTGAGCGCGAATATCACTCAGGGAACAGCGACCACCGACGCTTACGTTACCTACAATATGGGACGTATTCCGCGGGTAACTCCTACCAAGCTGTCATCACCTTCGAAATGCCGAACAGCTACACACCTGATCAGTCGACAGTGTCGCCCGAGGTTTCATTTACTTCGGCAGATACGACGGTAACCGACGATACGAAGGTTACTAACCATGCGGAAACAACTCTTGCTCTGACCAAGAAGAAGCCAACCGCAATCGGTCCGAAGGGCAGCAACGTTACCTATTCTTTGACACCGACGATTACCTCCGGAACGCTTGGTCCGAACCGCGGCAAGCTCGCGGTTGTCAACACCAAGCTGGTCGATAAACTGCCGAGCTGTGCTGTCTACGTCAGCGCAACTTCCCAGGGCTCAACTGATGGATCTGAGTTCACTGGAGCAGAACCGACCTACGACGCGGCGACGCATTCCCTTACCTGGGATCTGGGAACGATGGTTCCGAATGTCGTGACTCTGACAATCAACGTCACGCTCAACTACCCGACGACCTGTGCAGATACGACGGTTACCAATACCGCAACCGTTACGGGTAGCCCCTACGGTGATCCCACGAAGACCGCAGCCGCTAATTCCTCGGTCTCGCACGACTTCGCCGACAGGGTCACCTATGGCGGTACCTTCTCCAAGAATGCCCTGCAACAGTTCAAGCGTGGTCAAAATGGCATGTGGCTGTACTGGTACAGCAACACCTCAAACATGCCGATTGTTCTTGAATACACCGACTACCTCAGCTGTGCACTGACCTCGCCAACCGATGGATCGACTGACTGTGCGAATCCGTTGATGTTCGCACGAGCAGCGGAACTCAACACGACTTCTCCGGTCGAATTCACTTACTGGACCAATAAGGGCAATACGGGTACTCAGACGCTTACTGCGTCAAAGAAGTTCGATTCAACTGTCCTGGCAACAGACGAATACATCACGAAGTTCCACCACAAGCAGACCCTGAACCCCTCGGAAAACGGACGTTTCATCGTCCAGGGCCAGATCAACGCGAAGACTCCCACGACTGAAGCCGGTGCCGACTACGTACGCGCCGACACGAACTCAAATGCGTGGAAAGCGGGGACAGATCCCTCGTGGGTTCGCGTCCAAAACTGCGTGACCGACCTGTCGATGAAGTCCGAAGATGGGACTCAGTCCATTGGTATTCCTGCGGATAACCTCTGTGACATCCTCCTGCTTGAGACCTCGCGTCCCTCGTACTACAACGCAAAGTCGACCATTGCGAACTCTCAGGCAGCCCCGGGACAGGAAGTGACCTTCTCCTCGTTGCCAACAACCGGACGATGTCTGCGCCGGCTCAGCCGATCATTGCTGACCTCCTTCCCTGCGGCATGACCCTATGTCGAGAACTCGGTTGCGGGTGGACCACGAGGCTTCAACGCAACCGTCGACTCCTCTCGGTGGGTCACGGACGCAAGCGGATGCTCTCGCCAATTGGTGACCATTACGTGGCCCGGCTTCAAGGGTGTTGACGCAACAAGCGTTACCTTGCGAGGCCTCGTCACCAACAAGATGAAGCCCGGAACCTACACGAACCAGGCATTCATCTCTCCGGCAGAGCGCGAATACCAGAACGCCGATCCCTGCTTCTACTCGGGCACCACCGATATCTACGACATCAATGCCAATGGCTCTGTCACCGATAAGGTCTGCCCCGTAACCTCAGGCATGAGTGTCAACGAACTGGCAGCAGCAGGCGTTGTTCTTGAGAGCCTCGGCTCGGTTCCCGGATCGGTGTACATGAAGTACAACGATGGCACCTCCCTGATCCGTCAGGGTGAAAACGGAACCTTCCGCATCACCCCGACCAACACCGGTAATGCCAACCTGTCGGATATGACCGTCTACGGCACCCTGCCGCACGTCGGCGACACGGCAGTTCGCACCAGCGCCAGCCGCGGTTCCGAGTGGGCACCCATCATGACCGGACCGATCCAAGTCCAAGCCGGAGATGGAATTGACCCTCTCAGGTCAGCATCGAGTACTCGACCTCGTACAATCCTTGCCGCGGTGAGGTCATGGAACGCGGAAAGGCCAAAGGCGGACGGACCCGCAGGATGCGATAACAACTGGACCTCGACCCCGGCTTCGTGGAGTGACGTCAAGTCCTACCGCATCTATATCAACGGCAAGACCACCCCTGATCGAGGGCGGCGCATCGATCCCCCTGATCGTCCCGATCAAGGCTCCCGATAACGCTAATGGCGTGGCCTACGAATCGGTTGCAATCGCAGCAACCCAGGCCTCCTCGAATCAGGGCGGTCTTCCCCAGCGAACCCTTCAAGGTCGCCATCGCCTCGGCCTTCGACGTGGCACTCAACAAGAGCGTTACTTCCGATGCCTCGGCTCTCGCCCGGCGATGAAGTAACCTTCCGCGTCGACGCCGCAAACACGGGTCAGGGCTTGTCGGCGAACACCAAGGTTTCGGAGAAGCTGCCTGACGGCGTCACCTTCGTGAAGTCCGAATCCTTCATGTGTCCCACCGGCTACGTGTCGGGTACCCGGATGCGTGCGAGGCCGGTGCTGCGGCCGGTACTTACGACGCGAACAGCGGAGTCTGGACCATTGGCGACCTGACCGCGGGAAGCCACGCCTCGCTGTACGTGACAGTTCGCTTGAATGACGGAACCGATGGCAAGACCATCACCAACAACGTCGAATTCAAGGACCTGCCTCCCTACGACGTCAACCTGAACAACAACAAGGCAAGCACGACGATCACCGTCAAGCATCGCCTCGCGGGTAAGGTCTACTTCGATAAGAATGACTCCTCGTCCCACACCGCCGGTGAAGAGGGCTTCAACGGTGTGACCGTGAACCTCGTGGACGCAGCCGGAGCAGTTGTTGCCACCACCACGACCGACGCGGATGGTAACTACTCCTTCGCTAAGCTTGGCGCAGGCACCTACACGGTGAAGGTCGTCGAGGATGGCGATCTCGCCAACCTGACTCAGACCGAAGACCCTGATGGCACGAAGGACAATGCCTCCGGTGCAATCACACTCAACGCGGACAACCCCGTTCGCGAGAACGTGAACTTCGGTTACGTGAAGAAGCACGCGATCTCGGGCAACATCTACCAGGATGAAAACCGCGATAAGACGAAGAACGGGAATGACATCAACCTCTCTGGCGTGACTGTCACCCTGGTCGACGGCTCGGGCAACGTTGTCGCAACCACCACCACCGACGCCTCGAAATTACAACTTCCCCGGCCTGCTGGACGGTACCTACACGGTCAAGGTGGATACGACGGGCAAGCTCGCTGGCTTCGAGCAGACCGAAGACCCCAGCGGTGCGGCGAACTCGCAGTCCAACCCCATTACCTTCACACGTAATGATCCGGATGTCGCCGATGTGAACTTCGGTTACGCAAAGAACTACACCGTGACGGGTTCGGTCTACTACGACAAGGACCGTAACTCGTCGATGGGTACGGGCGAGCAGGGATTCGGCGGAATCACCGTCAACCTGCTGGACAAGGATGGAAACATCGCCGCAACCACCACGACTGCGGCCGATGGTTCTTACTCCTTCGGCAAGCTCCCTGCAGGAAAGTACTCTGTGGAGGTTGAGCAGTCTGACCTGCTCAAGAAGCTGGAGCAGACCCAGAACTCGACTGCACAGTTCACCCTGAACAACGCCAGCCCTCCAAGGACAAGGTCGATTTCGGCTTCGCAACCAACTACACCCTCAAGGGCACGGTTTACCGCGATGGTAACCGTTCCGAGGCGCTGGATACTGGCGAGAAGCTCTACCAGGGCGTGACTGTCGAATTGCTGAACTCGACAGGTAACGTTATGGCCACCACGACCACCGATGCGCAGGGCGCTTACAAGTTCCAGAACTTGGAAGCGGGCGACTACAAGGTCCGCGTCGTCAAGGATGGAGCGCTGGCTGACCTGGTTCAGACCGAAGATCCGGATGGAACCGCAGACAATACCTCTGGCGTGTACACGCTCAAGCTTGAGGATCCGATCCACGAGAACATCAACTTCGGTTACGTTTCCAACAACACTATTGAGGGAAGCGTCTACCGCGATGACTCGCGCAACGGTAGCCAGAACGGCAACGAGCCGGGCTACACCGGAGTCACCGTTCAGCTGCTGGATAAGGACGGCACCGTCATCTCGACAGTGACGACCGATGCCAACGGCCACTACTCCTTCTCCAACCTGCCCGATGGCGACTACTCCATCAAGGTTGTCAAGGATGGTGCGCTCACAGATACCGAGCAGACCGAGGATCCGGACGGGACGAAGGACAACGCCTCGGAAAAAGATCACTCTGAACGAGGCCACCCCGAAGAAGTCCGGTGTGAACTTCGGTTACGTTCCGGACTACTCGATCGCCGGTAACATCTACCGCGATTCGAACCGCTCCGAATCCAAGGACGCAAGCGAAACCGTCTTCCAGGGTGTCACGGTCAACCTGGTTGATGCCTCGGGCAACATCGTTGCAACGACCACGACCGACGCTGACGGAAACTACTCCTTCTCCAAGCTGCCTGCCGGTGACTACACCGTGAAGGTCGTCAAGGATGGCGCCATCAAGGATATGGACCAGACTGAGGATCCGGACGGAACCAAGGACAACGCCTCGGGGAAGATCTCGATCGGTGCAGACAACCCGACCCAGACCGGTGTGAACTTCGGATACAACCCGAACAACATCATCAAGGGTTCGGTCTACCGCGACGATAACCGTTCCTCTTCCCTGAACTCCGGCGAGGAGGGCTACGAAGGCCAGACCGTCCAGCTGCTGGATGAAAACGGCAACGTCATTGCGACGACTCAGACCGGCGCGGATGGCAGCTACTCCTTCGAGCACCTGGCTGATGGCACCTACCGGTGAAGGTCGTCAAGGATGGTGCCCTTGCGGACACCGAGCAGACTGAGGATCCCGATGGTACGAAGGACAACGCCTCCGAGCCCATCACCCTGGATCCGACCCAGAGCGTTAAGGAAGGCGTCAACTTCGGTTACGTTCCGATTACTCGCTCTCCGGCACGATTTACCGCGATGGAAACCGCAGTGAATCCCACGATGCCAACGAGAATCCCTACGCGGGTGTCACCGTGAACCTGCTCGATTCTGCGGGCAATGTTGTGGCGACAACGACGACGGATGCCAATGGCGCCTACAGCTTCTCCAAGCTTCCCGCCGGTGACTACCGCGTCAAGGTCGATACGACCGGAACGCTCAAGGGCCTGGACCAGACCGAGGATCCCGACGGCGTTGCGGATTCGACCTCTGGAACGATCTCCTGAGCAACGCGAACCGCACTCAAAGCGGTGTGAACTTCGGTTACATCGAGAACAACTCGATCAGCGGCACGATCTTCCGTGACGAGGCCCGCAACGGCGTCAAGGATCCCAGCGATCCCGGCTTCCCTCGGTCAAGGTGACCTTGCTCGATGAGAACGGAAACGTCGTGGAGACCACCACCACGGATTCCAACGGCGCGTACTGTTCTCGCACCCTGCCCGATGGCAAGTACCGCGTGAAGGTTGATACGACCGGTGTCTTGAACGGCCTCGAGGTCACTCTTGATCCCGATACGCTCAAGGATTCTCAGTCCGAGCTGATCGAGCTTGGTGAGTCGAACCCGACCGTTGAGAACGTTGACTTCGGATACATGGAGAAGGAAGTTCCTCGGCTCCGGCGCCCGCGAAGCAGTCGAACCCGAAGGCTGTGCCCTCGAAGTTGGCGCGTACCGGCGCTGAGTCCGGGGTCCTGGGCTTGGGTGTTGCCGCACTGGTTGCCGGTGGTGCGCTCCTTGCACTCCGTCGCCGAGGCCGCATCTCCTAATGCGCGTTGTCGCCGCTGAGTCGGTGGCATAGACGTGAGTCAGTGGAGGTCCAAGTGGGAAACTACTTGGGCCTCCACTTTATGATTTTTACGGTGTTCTTGCGGCTTGGGGCGAAAACAGGACGCAAAATGAGCGCGCGGGGCCGTAAAGTTCAAGTGTGACGACAGCTCTTTATCGCCGGTACAGGCCCGATACCTTCGAACAGGTCATCGGTCAGGAACACGTGACCGAACCTCTTCGTGCGGCTCTTCGCGCCCACAGGGGTGAATCATGCGTACTTGTTTTCTGGCCCACGTGGGTGCGGCAAGACAACCTCTGCGCGTATTTTGGCGCGCTGCCTGAACTGTGCTGAAGGCCCAACGGACACTCCCTGCGGCCAGTGTGAGTCCTGTCGGAATTGGCAACTGGTGGTCCCGGGATCACCTCGACGTTGTTGAAATCGACGCTGCCTCCCACGGTGGTGTGGATGATGCGCGTGACCTACGTGAGCGCGCCACTTTTGCGCCGGTGCGTGACCGTTACAAGGTCTTCATCATCGACGAAGCCCACATGGTCAGCCCCCAGGGCTTCAATGCTCTGCTCAAGCTCGTGGAAGAGCCGCCCGAGCACGTGAAGTTTATCTTCGCGACGACCGAACCTGAACGCGTGATCGGAACCATTCGTTCCCGCACGCATCACTATCCTTTCCGCCTGGTACCACCGGATATCTTGGAGCCCTACCTGCATACCCTGTGCGATGAGGAGAACATCCGCGTCGGTGAAGGTGTTTTGCCTCTGGTTATTCGCGCTGGTGGCGGTTCTGGTACGTGACTCGCTATCCGTGCTGGATCAGCTCATGGCCGGCGCTATCGAGGGTGAAATCGCGTATAAGACCGCAGTTGCACTGCTTGGTTACACGGATACCGCGCTTTTGGATGAGAGCGTTGATGCTCTTGCCGGTGGTGATGGAAGCGCAGCGTATCGCGTCATTGAAAAATGGTGTCCTCGGGTCATGATCCGCGTCGTTTTGTTGAGGATTTTCCTCCAACGTCTACGCGACCTGCTGATCATCGCCGTTGCGGGTGACGGCGCCAGTGATGTTCTGGTTGGCACCCCACACGATCAATTTGAACGCATGAGCATCCAGGCAAAGAACTGGGGTACCCAGGCGCCTCGCGCGCCGCTGATCTGACCGATCAGGCTTTGCGTTCTATGACGGGTGCAACCTCGCCCAGGCTTCAACTTGAACTCTTGATTGGCCGGATCTTGGTACCCGCCCCAAGTGCACACTCTGATGCCGGATACGTTGCTTCCGCGCAAGGGCAGCCCGGTGGAGGCTCTGGTTCGCTTTCTGGTGGAGTTGGCCTCGTTGGGGGAGGGGCGCCCACGGAAAGGCCGTCGGGTGCGGGTTCTTTGGTGCTCGCCAAGCGCGTGAGGCCTTGGCTCGAAAGAAGGCCGAAAAGAGTGGGGAGCAGGGGCGCTCCTCAGGATCAGCCGCAGACTCAGATTCAGCCCCAGTCCGTTCCCGAAGCTCGCGCGGAATCCCCCGCTTCTTCCGGTGGCTGGGAAGTCGCTCAGCCGGCGCAGCGTGGGGAGACGGCCCTGCGCCTCAGGCAGCGCAGCGTCAGGCCGAACAGCATGCTCCGCTTCCCCAGCAGCGCTCACCCAAGCATGATTCGAATCAGCCTGAGGCCCCCGCACAGGCCTCTACGCCCACCCCCGCCACTACTCCCGCGCCGGCCTCGAGCCGCCCTGCTGGAGGAGCAGCAGGTGCTGACCTCATCCGCCAGCGTTGGGGCGATGTCGTTGAACGCCTCGCGACCCACAGCAGGGTTGTGTGAGTTTGCTCTCGCAAAATGGGCAATTGGGCGCCGTTGACGGGGATCAATTGGTACTGCTCTTCCCCAGTCAGGGAATGGTTGCCAGCTTCACCAATGGCGGCAAAGCCCAAATCGTTGAAGAAACAATCTATGATGTCCTCGGTATTCGCCTGAATGTCAGTGCACAGGTTGGACAAGCAGGTGGTGGCCCGGCGGTTTCAACGCCTTCTGCCAACGCGCATGCTGTAGCTACGCCGCCCACGCAGGAGCTGGCCAGCAGTCGGCACCCCAGCGCGGCGGGCAGCGTCGCGAAGTTGAGCATCGCGCTGAAGCACCGCAGGAAGCGCCCGTTTGGCAGGTTGCGACGCCTCCGGAGTCCCCAGAAACCAACGCCCCGACCGAGCAGGGATTGCGTGTTCCAGCTCAGCCGATTGACGCAACGCAGCCCCTATGACCCGCAATCCCCCGCGTCGTACGATTGGCGTACCCAGGAGCCGCCCCTTTTGATCCCGGCGAAGACAGCGATGAAGACAGCAACGCAGAGCTTGAAGCGCCTGCTTCCTCGCAGCCAGTGCCGGAGCCAACGCCAAAGCCAGCGGCCCCTCGAAATAGTGCACTCGATCAGCCTGAAGACGACGATGAAGACGAATCAGAGTCTTTCGAGCCGACCGCGGATGGAGCGAGGCGGTCATTCAGCCGCCCAGTTTTGATCCCGAAGAAGAGGAATCGGCGCCCCGGTTCCTGCTTTTTGCAGAGGTAACTCCCTGCCCTCGCAGCGCTTCACTGCGGTGAGTGCGCGTGAGGAAACGGATGAGAGCGACGCAGAAGAGGCCTCGCCGGAAACGGAGGATGAACCCTTCGAAGTGCCCACTGTGTCCGCTGCAGAAGACGACAGTGCCAGCATCGATGATGAGGACATGTCCGAGTCGAATCTCTTCGGGATTCCCGCGGTTTTGGATATTCTGGGCGGAACCATCATTGAACAGAAGGCTGACGACCAGGGAGGGTGGTGACGCGTGTACGAAGGAGCTCTTCAAGATCTCATTGATGAACTTGGCCAGCTTCCCGGGGTTGGGCCAAAGAGCGCACAACGCATGGCTTTGCATCTTCTTGAGGCCGAACCTGAGGGACGTCGAGCGCCTGACCACCGCGATCAACGCGGTGCGACACCAGGTCAAGCACTGCTCGGTGTGGGAACCTCACCGAAGACGATGAATGCTCGATTTGCCGCGATCCGCGCCGCGATCCCAGCATTATCTGCGTCGTGCAGGAACCGAAGGATATTCAAGCGATTGAGAACTCTCGGGTCTTCCGCGGTCGCTATCACGTGCTGGGTGGAGCCATTGACCCGATCCACGGAATTGGCCCTGATCAACTCAGGGATTCGCCAGCTCTTGGGGCGTCTCTCTGACGGTGTCGTTCAAGAAATCATCATCGCAACGAACCCGAATATCGAAGGGAAGCGACGGCCTCGTATCTGGCCAGAACCCTGTCCACTATTGGCGTGACAACAACGCGTCTGGCCATGGGGCTACCCGTTGGCGGCGACCTCGAATACGCGGATTCCATTACCCTGGGCCGGGCAATGGAAGGCCGACGCATATGTCCTGAACGTCGACGGAAACTGTGAAAGGATCTCGACGTGAGTACAACAGAGTCCAACTTCATCCGCCCTGATGGGACGCCCGCGCGCATTCTAGTCGTCGACGATGAATCCGTCCTCGCTGAGCTTTTTGGGATCGGCCTTGAGGCACCAGGGCTGGGAGACAAAGACCGCAGCCAATGGCTGGGAAGCCTTGGATAAGGCCGATACTTTGACCCCGATGTCGTCGTCTTGGATATCCAGATGCCGGGCCTTGATGGGATGGAAACCTTGGAACGCCTGCGTAAGCGCAAGCCCCATCTTCCGGTCCTGTTCTTGACGGCTCGTGACGCGGTTGCTGATCGTGTTGCGGGACTGCGCGCTGGTGCCGATGACTATCGTGACGAAAGCCCTTTGACTTGGATGAAGTTACCGCGCGAATCGACGCCCTGCTTCGCCGGTCTGGAATGGCTTCGGTTACCGCTGAACGTGTTCTGACCGTTGGTGACCTGACCCTAGACGAAGACTCGCATGACGTTGCTCGCGCTGGTGAAGCTATCACGCTCACGAACACCGAATTCGAGCTGCTGCGGTACTTCATGGAAAAACCCGAACGTTGTCTTGTCGAAGTCGCAGATCCTCGATCGCGTGTGGTCCTACGATTTTGGTGGTCAGGCGAACATCGTCGAGCTCTACATTTCGTATTTGCGCAAGAAGATCGACGCTGGGCGTGACCCCATGATTCATACGGTCAGGGGAGCCGGTTATATCCTCAGGCCCGCCTCCTAGGATCACCAATGACAAGCTCTGCCCCCCAAGCTTCGAATACCGAATCGCAAGCGCGCGCTCCCAAGCACAGTGCTCCCCAGCCAAAGCGCAAGCGATCGCGTCTTCTTACTGTTCGCCTGAGTCGTTTTTCTTGCTGCAGCTGTCGCTTTAGCGTTGGTCACCATGCTTGCTGCCTCGGCGCTTGCAATGCATTCGTGGATGACTTCCAAGATCGATAGTTCGCTCGAATCCATGCTCAGCAGGCTTGAAAAGAACGCAGAGCTCAGCTTGCAGCAACCTGTTCCCCCACCCCCGCCTCCAACGGCCGGGTCACAGGACGACCAGGATGATCACGGTCCATCACAGTCGAATTCCCCGAGTTCCTCCGCTTCGCCAAGCGAACACGGACCGCGCGGCTTGCGAGGCCCAGGTTCTTCAGAAGGACAGTTGCAGCTCATCAAGGATGACGACGAGATCGTTTCAGGTGTCGTCAAGCAATTTGATGTGGTGGAGCTCGATAGCGCCGCTCAGCAACAGATTCTCTCCTTGCGCTGTGATGGACACGGGCACAATGTCAGCCTGACGAATTTTGGCTCTTTCAGGATCATGTGCGGTCAATCAGAGTCACGGACACTGGTCGTCGGCCTGTCTTTGGCGGCCAATAACTCGACGCTGATTATGTTGGTGGCTCTTGAAGGTGTCATCGCTCTGGTCGTGATTGCCGGTGCGACTTTCATCGGCCGCAAGTGGATTCGCAGAAATGCTCCCCTTGGGTGAGGGTAGCGGCGACCGCGAGAAGCATCGGCACCAAGGATCTGATTGCTAGTCCAACGGTTGAGGACTTCCAACGCGTTGATTACTCCATCGCCCAGCCTGGTGATGAGGTCGGCGATGCTGGTTACGCCCTGAAATACGATGATCGACAATGTTGAAACGGCACTTCAGGCTCGCGCCGAATCCGAGCAGCGCCTGCGCCAGTTCGTCGCCGATGCCTCGCACGAGCTCTGCACTCCATTGGCGTCGATTCAGGGCTACACGCAGCTTCTGCAAAAGGGAAGCGCGGATGAGGAGCTTGCGCTCGCGCGTATTGCCTCAGAGTCTGCCCGCATGTCCGGTCTGGTCGAAGACCTCCCTGCTATTGGCTCGCTTGGATGCGGGCCGAGAACTCGCCAGTGATCCGGTCGACCTGATCCCCCTGGCGATTGACGCGGTTTCGGATGCGCACGCGGCGGGCCCGGATCACGAGTGGGTCTTGGACCTTCCTCAGTTCGATGACGAGGACGAAGACTGCGTCTCCTGCACGGTTGCGGGCGATGAATCCGCACTTCGCCAGGTGTTCGCAAACCTGGTGAATAACGCGCGAATCCACACTCCCGCGGGCACGCGCGTCAAGGTTGGTGTGCAGGTGATTGGCGGCGGGGCCTCGGCACCGGGGTTTGTGCGCATGAGTGTTGCCGACGACGGCCCGGGTATCCCGCCCGAGTTGCGCGCTACCGTCTTTGATCGTTTCGTCCGAGGCGACACTTCGCGCTCGCGTCAGGGGAAGGGATCGTCTGGCCTTGGCCTGTCGATCGTTTCCTCGATTGCCGAGGCCTTGGGTGGCCGAGTGGATGTCGATACCCTATGCGAAGGTGAGGGTAAGCCCGGCGAACACGGGACGACTTTCTCGGTGATCCTGCCTGCGCTCGGTGAGTGAGTTACCGATTTTTCGCTCAAAAGCGCTGACAAGGGTTCTTAGAACTCCACTTCGAGCGCGGTGCGCGCACGGTAGCGCGCATCGCCCGGGTCAGCGGCCTCGACAACTGAAGCAGCAGCCAAGCGGCACTGCGCCAAGCTCACCTGAGCAAGCTGCGCGCCCACCGAAGGGATAGCCAAGCGCGGCATCGACAGCGCGGGCACACCCATACCCGCGAAAACGCAGGCCAGTAGCGGGTCAGCCGCGGCCTCGCCACACACACTCACGCTCACCCCGTGCGTAAGGCCAGCGTGCGCAACCTGCGCAATCAAGCGCAAAGGCGCGGGTTGCCAAGGATCGGAATACTCGGCGAGGTCCGGTGAGAGGCGGTCCGAAGCCATCGTGTACTGGGTGAGGTCATTTGACCCAATCGACACGAAGTCCACATGCTCCATGATTGAATCGATCATTAGCGCCGCTGCGGGCACCTCAATCATGACCCCAGCATGCAGCTCGACCTCGAAACGCTCGGAGAGCTGGCGAACCGAGGAGACAAACCACTTGGCCTCGGCAGCAGTTGACACCATCGGCGCCATCACCGAAACCGAAGTCTCACGCTGACGCATCGCCGCAAAAAGCAATCGCCTCGAGCTGGTTTTTGGAGAATCTGCGGATGTGGGCCTGAGGTTCGGATCCCGCGAACGCCAAGCGCTGGATTCTCCTCGCCGGGAATCGTCGCATAGGCCAGCGGCTTGTCTGAGCCTGCATCCAGCGTGCGCACGCACACCGAATACCCTGGAATTCTTGGAAAATACTCGAATAAAACTCGGTCTGTTCCTCAATGGAAGGCCTCGGTCTGTGCGTTGAGGAAGGCAATTTCTGAACGGAAAAGCCCGATCGAATCGGCAAGTGGGGAACGGGCAGCAGCCTTCGCGCTGGCCAGGTCGTGGATATTTGCCAGCAAACGCACGGGATGATCATCTGAGGTGTGCGCGGGCGGTGCCCACCTGAGGGTGGCCTCGGCGCGGCGTCGATCGCGCTCCACGGCCTCGCGGGCCTCATTTTCGGGAACGCCAGTGGTCACGGAACCCACAAAAGCATCCATGAGTACATACTCGCCCGTGCGGATTTCGTTGATGCGACGAGCCGCCACGATGCAGGGGATCCCCAGCTGGCGCGCGATGATCGAGGTGTGCGAGGTGGGGCCGCCCAGCTGGGTCACGATTCCCACGCAGTGCGCGGGGTTGAGATGCGCCGTGTCCGAGGGCGACAAATCCCGCGCGCAGAGAATATAGGGGCTTTCCGAGGCCGCCTGTACCTTTTCGCGCATGCACGCGCGCATCGCTGGCCCTCGTCACCTGAGGAAGCAGCTAAGTGGGCAAGAATTAGGTCGCGCACGTCCTAGAGGTCCGCCACGCGCTCGAGCATGAGTCCGCCCGCAGCGCGAAGACCTCGGTGAACTTTTTCGGTCGCGCGAACAACCGCCTGAGGAGCAGGAACCCCGGAATAAATCCACGATTGTGCCTCCGCAATCCAGCTGGGATCGGTCGCAAGGGAAGCAGTCATCATGAGCACGTCGGAGACATCGCCGTAGGCCTGTTCGGACTGGGCGAAGAGGTCATCGCCGACGCTTCGGCAGATCTCTTCCAAATGCGCGGCACATGCGGCGCGCTCTGTGGGGAAGCTCGGTGAACTCTGTTGGGGGGAGAGGGTGACGTGATGTCCATACGATCGGCGCGTAGGACACTCCGTGAACAACGGGAGTGCCGTAAACCGTGTGTGACATCGTGCGTTCCTTTCTTGGGAGCCGAGCTCACACTATTCTCCCATGCCCTGTAGGCCTTGGTATGTGCGGTAAGTTACGTTTACAAATTGGTACAAACGTTCACGTGTTGGTCAAAAGTCGCAGTAACCCCAAACTTTCGCCACGATTAGGGAAGGAAACCAGAACACAGACAGTTAGGACTACTCGTGGCGCTCATCGTGCAAAAGTACGGAGGCTCGTCCGTAGCCGATGTCGAAGCGATCAAACGCGTTGCAAAACGCATCGTCGACACTCGAAACGCCGGACACAAGCTCGTCGTTGTCGTCTCCGCAATGGGCGATACAACTGACGAACTCCTAGATACTGCCGCGCAGATTACAGACAATGCGCCCGAACGCGAGATGGACATCCTTCTCACCGCCGGGGGAGCGTATTTCCATGTCCTTCTGTCCATGGCGATCAATGAGCTGGGAGTTCCCGCGCAGGCCTTTACCGGCGCACAAGCAGGCATTCACACGACCTCCGCGTACGGTCGCGCACAGATCACCGGCATGGTTCCCGAGCGCATTGCCCGCGCGATCTCGGAAGGACAGGTCGCAATTGTCGCCGGATTCCAGGGAATTTCTGATGATGAGGACGTGACGACCCTGGGCCGAGGCGGTTCCGGATACGACCGCGGTCGCCCTCGCTGCCGCCCTCCACGCTGACGTCTGCGAGATCTACACCGACGTCGATCGGCCTTTTCTCTGCAGACCCGCGAATCGTCCCCAAGGCACACCGCCTGCGTTCGATCTCAACGGAAGAAACCTTGGAACTCGCGGCGCATGGCGCAAAGATTCTTCACCTGCGCGCGGTCGAATTCGCCCGCCGCTACAAGGTTCCCTCACCGTTCGTTCCTCCTTCTCCGAGAAGGATGGAACTTGGATTTCAGACCGCCCGGCCTCGCCGGAACTCAAAGGATTGGTCCCTGACGCAGCATTCCTCGACCCGAAAGAAGGACAGATGGAACAGCCCATCATCTCTGGAATTGCCCACGACCGCGGACGAGGACAAGATCACGGTCGCCGGTGTTCCGAACCACCCCGGCCGCGCCGCGATGGTCTTCAGACGATCGCCGCTGCGGGCGCAAACATTGACATGATCGTCCAGAACATCCCCGTCGCCGATCCGACCCGCGCGAACATCACCTTCACCATTCCCGAGGCCGACGCCCAGGTTGCTCTGGATGCGCTGGAGTCCGCGAAGGATGAGATCGGCTTCAAGGAGGTGCGTTACAACCCGAACATCGGCAAGCTTTCGCTGGTGGGTACCGGCATGCGCACCAACCCGGGTGTGGCTCGCGCGCTTGTTCGCCGCGCTCTCCGAGGCAGGAATCAACATCGATCTGATTTCTTCTTCCGAGATCCGCCTGTCGATCGTTACTCGTTTGGACGACCTGGACCGCGCGGTTGCAGTTGTCCACTCCGCTTTCGGCATGGACGCCGAAGTTTCCGAGGCCGTTGTCTACGCTGGCACGGGCCGCTGAGAACGCGTATTTACACAAAGAGAGGCTGAAAATGGCTGGTTTGACGGTTGCTGTTGTCGGTGCGACGGGCCAGGTTGGTCGCGTGATGCGCACGATCTTGGAAGAGCGAAACTTCCCGGTTGAAACGATTCGTTTCTTTGCCTCCCGCTCGCTCGGCGGGTTCGACACTCCCGTGGAAGGGCACGGAGGTCGTCGTTGAAGACGTTGCGACCGCTGACTTCTCCGGGATCGACATCGCGATCTTCTCCGCGGGTGCCACGGCCTCGCGCGAGTATGCACCGAAGTTTGCCGCGGCCGGAGCCGTAGTCGTCGACAACTCCTCCGCATGGCGCAAGGATCCCGAGGTCCCGCTGGTCGTCTCCGGAGGTCAACGGTGCAGACGTCGCCGATCGCCCCAAGGGCATCATTGCCAACCCGAACTGCACGACCATGGCCGTCATGCCTGCAATTAAGCCGCTCGCGCAAGCTGCTGGCGGTATTGAGCGTCTGACTGTGTCCTCTTACCAGGCCGTGTCTGGTTCGGGACTCAAGGGTGTTCGCGAGCTCCTCGATCAGGTTCGCGGCACCGTCGATCAGAACCTCGAGGGCCTGACTACCGACGGCCACGCCGTTGATTTCGGCACTCCCCAGGTCTACGTCGCCCCCATCGCTTTCGATGTCGTTCCTTTGGCCGGCTCGATCGTCGACGATGGCAGCTTCGAGACCGACGAAGAGCAGAAGCTTCGTAACGAATCGCGTCGTATCCTGCACGCTCCCGAACTGCTCGTGAGCGGTACCTGCGTGCGCGTGCCGGTCCTGACCGCACACACGATGACCGTCCACGCCGAGTTCCCCGCTTCGATTTCTCGCGACGAGGCCGTGGCCGCGCTCAACAGCGCTCCCGGAGTTCGCGTTGTGGACATTCCGACCCCGCTTGAGGCTGCCGGTGAAGACGATGTCTTGGTCGGCCGTATTCGCCAGGACCAGGCTGTTCCGGATAACCGCGGAATTGTTTCTCGTGGTGAGTGGCGATAACCTGCGCAAGGGCGCTGCCCTAAATGCGATTCAGCTGGCAGAGCTGGTTGCTGCTGAGCTGCAGGGCTAGAGAATGTCGAAGGAGCCGGGTTCTTGCGCGTACAGCGTGGGTGCCGCGTGAACGGATGCGCTCCTAGGTAAGCAATAGTGGTGGGGACGCTTGGCCGTCCCCACCACTTATCTGTCGTACGAAGTCAGTACTGACTGAGGTCAGTCGTTCTGAGCTTCCTGCTTCGCGACCTCTGCGTGGACCTCTTCCATGTTGAGGGCCTGTGCCTGGGAGACCAGGTCGTCAATGGCTGCTCCGGGGATTGCGCCGGGTTACGGAAGATCAGGACGCCTTCGCGGAAGATCATCAGGGTCGGGATTGTTGCGATCTCCAGTGCTGCGGCGATGTCCTGGTTGGCATCGGTATCGACCTTGGCGAAAACAACATCTTCGTGACGCTCTGAGGCTGCTTCGAAGATCGGGCCGAACTGGCGGCAGGGGCTGCACCAGTTTGCCCAGAAATCCACCAGCACGATCTTGTCAGAGTTGATGGTCTCGTTGAAGTTTTCCGAGGTGAGCGCGATCGTGCTCATGTGGGTACTCCTTTTTCGGTGAGGGGCACACGCCCCGGGGTCATGTTTCAGCTCAACGGCGTGTGCCGGTCACTTATTCCACGATCCTATAGGAGTTTGCGAGATCACAGTGCCTATGCGCTGACCGGGCAGCGCATGTAGGCGGTATCTCCGGCTGTTTCACCCTCATCTGCGCCGTCCTGTGAGGCGTTCTCAACCGAGAGGGACGTTGCGCAGTGGACGTAATGGGGATATCCGCACCGATGCCTCGAAGAATGAAAGTCTGCACGGTGGCGATCGTTGCCTCGCGCTGCTGTGGGTTGGCGGGGAGTCTATTTCCCGCCAAACACGAGAGTGGATCAAGGGGATCAGTGCGTGTGGATTTTGTTTGGGGATCGCGCCGCTTTCCATGCATCGGCCGAGGATTTCCAGGAGCCTGGTCGAGATGATCGTTGCGTGATCGTGCAGGTGCGCGGAGTTCTCGCGCGAAACCTGAGTGCGCAGGTTAAAAGTCGAATTCAGGTGGTAGCGGGTCGTCATCTCCAGGTGTGCGCGGATATAGATGCGCAGCTGGGCTAGGGGATCGTTGACCTGTGCGATCGCTTCTTCCAGGCGTTGGGAGAACTGCAGGGTGACGCGACGCATGAATTCAAGGAGGAGGACTTCCTTGTCGGGGAAGTGGTTGTAGACCGCTGTGCGGCCGACTTTTGCGCGCGTGGCGATTTGGGACATCGAGATTGAATCGAAAGGCTGCTCGGCGAGCAGGGCTGGCGAGCGCATCGAAAAGGCGGTTACGCGTGAGCTCTCGATGGTCGGCTAGCGAGTCCCCAATAATCTTCGGCATACATCTATTCTGACAGAAAAAGCAGAAGTGTCTGAATCAAAAACGGGTGTGTGGACGATGGTTCTCAACAGGTAGCCGCAGAAGAGTACTGGTCGATCGCAGCTTGAACGATGGGGAGATCTGCGGAATCCACGGAAGATCAAGGACTTCATCAAGGCGAGTCCACCGCAGTTCCAGGTGGGGAGTGCCCGGGAGTGAGCTGCTGGCTGGGATCCGCAAAGCGTGCATCCCACACCGCCATGACGCGCCCGGCAAGGATTGGCCACCATGGTCCCTCGGGGAGAGGACCGGCTGGTCGACCACCAGCGCGCACCCCAGTTCTTCGTCGATTTCGCGGACGAGGCCGCGCACAGGGGTCTTCGCCTTCCTCAAGCTTTCCGCCGGGGAGTTCGAAGAGGCCTCGTAAATCTTCCGGATAGGAGCGCGAGGCGCACAAAAAGCGCGCTTGGGTGGGGAGGCGATCAAAGATCGCGGCGGCAACAACGGGGCGAGGGTTGGGTGAAGTCACAGCTCATAGTCTATGTCCGAAAGCTTTGGACTGAACTCAAGTGAGCCGCTATGATGAACGAGTTGCGTTGGTAGCACCGACTGCGTGCTCGGCGCCTCGCGGGCGTAGTTCAATGGTAGAACTTCAGCTTCCCAAGCTGACAGCGCGAGTTCGATTCCCGTCGCCCGCTCCAATAGGACGCTCATTTGGATACAAAGGTATCCGGGTGAGCGTTCTTCCTGTTTTCCCTGGTATTCCGGGGTCTCTGGGGATGCCGCGTGGGGGCGGGTTGAGGACCACGGACGGTGCTGAAGGGCCCTGTGGCCCGTGCTGTGGCCGGATTCGGCGGCTGCGGTGAACCGCTCGTCAAAAAGTGCAGGCCAAGCGCCGCAAGAACGGCAACGGCACCATCCACCGGATCATCGAGCACATCGACCGGGGAGAGCACCTGTTCTGCCAGTGGGCCCATCATGCTGGTCGACGATGCCCGCAAGTTCGGTCCGACCAGACTGACAAACCTCGAGAAACACCTTCACCCTCGCCGCACAAGATGCTGGGCTGACCGGGTGCGCAATGGCTGCGGGCTCTCCAATAGTGAGCTGACCCTGGCGACCCGGCTGCGCTTGGACAAGGTCGTGAAACCACCACCTCATACTTGGGGCTTTTAGGCATCTACGTCTTTGATCCACATCCGGATGGCGGCTCGGCCGCGAAGAACGGAACCAAAAACTAAGAACGCAGAGCCGCGAACGCCTGTCTTGGACACCCCGACGGGTCGGAAGTGCCAGCAGATGGGGAGCCTGAGCTGGTGCTGTTCATGCGCCTTCGCGGGTGGAAGCACCCGCTATGCTGCACAAGCTTGACGCCAAGATGTGGATCCTCAAGGCCGGCTCACCCATGAACCCGACTCCCACGAACGACACCGGGCGTGCCCTGCGCGCAATACGACGGGCAGATCCACGACGGCCGCACCACGAGGTCGACCTCGTTTTCAGCTCCTCCAGCACTGCCGCCACCTACGTGGCCGGCTCCAACCGCAGCGGCATCGCGCCTCAACGCATCGAGCACCGCGAACTGAACTCTGCGGTCATGCTCCTCATGCTGTGCGTTCGTCCTGAGGTCTCGCCATGGCATGGGTGATCTCCCAGTAGATCAGGTCGGAGATCTCACGAATGACGGCAGATCGTCGCTGTGGGCTTTCGAAGAACTTCTCGAGGATGTTGCTCTGAGCGTCATGATGGTCGAGGGCAGCATTCGTGACCGCTTCTTCGATGGTGAGTGATTCTCGGAGACTGTTCCTTGCTGTTCGCGCGTTGACCTGTTCACGGATTGCCTCGTCCTTGACGAGAATGGTCACGACTCCCTGCACCCAAGAGTTGACCGAGGTCGGGGTCAAGTTCTCCCCTTCGAACAGATCGTTGATGTTCTTCAGGATTTGTTCCCAGGCCACCATGTTCCGGGTCCCGTGTGGTCCCACCGCCGACACCCATCGGCGAGTTTCTCCCCTTCACCAGTCAGCGAGATGGAACCCTCGCTGCGCCGTGTCTGCTGATGTGAGGTCAACTCGATACTCGAGGAGGTCAAGCTCTTCAGCGCTCTTGCGCCCCGTAAGCCGCGGCCGTAGAGGCGTAGGAAGAGAGCGAGCTTTTTCCAGATCCGTATCCTCGTAGTCCACGATCTGCGAGAGGAAGTCGTGAGGGCGGACGAAAGATTCCACGTCCTTGCGGAAGGAGGTCCAGTTCGTCGATGGTTGCTTTGTCTTGGTCCTCGAGCGCTGCGCAGTAACGATCATTGAAGCGGTCGGCAGCGCTCTTGAGAGCCCGGTGTGCTTGCCATAGTGCCTTTTCGATGATGAAGGCGTGAGCGAAGCGGTCGACCTCGTCTGCGGTGTAGATACCGGCCGTCTCGAGCTTGCGCGCTAGATCGTGCACCAGATCAGGGTCTGTGGTTTGGGTGATCTGGGCCGTGCGGAAGTACGGCAGGAACGAGTTCAGGATTGTCTCGGGATCGTTGACGAAGTCGAGGACGTAGGTGGTGTCTTTGCCTTTGGACGGCAAGGTGCGGTTCAATCGTGACAGTGTCTGGACTGCCTCGATGCCGTCGAGGCCTTTTATCGACATACATGGCGCACAGCAGCGGCTGGTCGAAGCCCGTCTGGTACTTGTTCGCTACGATCAGCACCTGGTAGTGGTCACCAGCGAATGCGTTGGGAATGGTGCGGCCACGCAGCCCCGGATTCATGTTGTGCTCGGTATAGGGCTCGGTGACCCCGGAACTAGTTCTTCAACTTGTTCGCTGGTCAGGCTGCCTGAGAGGCCACCAAGGTGCCCATCTCGTAACCGCGGAGGCGATGTATCGGTCGATCGCGGTCTTGTAGCGAGGGGCTGCTGCTCGAGCTGGAGGTCACCACCATTGCCTCGCGTGCCCATCAAGTAGGTGGGACACATTGGTGCGGTAGTGCTCAACGATGATCTGGACCTTCTGGGCGATGTTGGTCGGATGCAGGCTCACCCATCGCATGAGGGCCCTTCGTCGCGTTGGCCTCATCCACTTCATCAGTGGGCGCGGTTTTCCCCATCGGCTTTCTGTGCGAGCTGGAATGCCGTCTTGTAGGTGGTGTAGTTACGCAAGACGTCAGGATGAAGCCCTCCTCGATGGCCTGCTGCATCGAATACACATGGAACGCCTGCGGCGTGCCGTCAGCACCGGGCCGACCGAGACATTTCGAGGGTCTTGCCCTTGGGGGTGGCTGTGAAGGCATAGAAGGACACGTTTGCGGACGTGGCGCGTGCAGCCATCTCCGCGGCCAGCACGTCCTCAACGGACAGTTCTGCGCCCTCGCCGTGCTTCAACTTCTGCCTGCGAGAGGACCTGGCGCAGCTTTTGCGCACTTGTTCCGGTCTGAGAGAGTGTGCTTCGTCTGCGATGACAGCGAGTTCTTGTCTGCCATTCCCCCTGCTCAGAGATCGCCTCGAGAACGAAGGGAACGTCTGCAAGGTGACGATGATGACAGCTTTCCACTTGCCAGTTCCTTGGCGAGGAGAGCGGATTTTGGACGTTCTGCTGCCTTGCGGACCTCATCGGCATGTGATCGTTCCGACCGTCCCGCGGGTGCCTTCGATCGCCTTGATAGCCTTCTGCAACTGGTCGTCAAGGACTGTCCGGTCGGTGACCACGATGACCGAGTCGAAGATCTTGCATTGGCGTCATCGTGGAGGTTAGCCAACCCATGAGCCAGCCAGGCAATGGGTTGGTCTTCCCTGATCTGCCGGTGCTGGACCGGGTAGCGATGTCCCGGACCTTCGGCTTTGGTGGCCGACAGTAGCTCAGTGACCGCCTCCCACTGGGTGGAATCGCGGGAAGATGATTTGCGTCGACTTCTTGTGCTCCCCGGTGACCGGGTCGATCTTCTCCGACGTTTGAACGTTGATGAAGCGCTCAATGATCTGCAACCAGTTGTCGCGTTGGAGTACGCGCTCCAAGTATGCCGTCGCTGCGCCATCAGGATTGACCGGGTTGCCTGCTCCGCCGTCATTGCCGAGGTTGAAGGGCAGGAAGACTGTGTCTGCCCCAGCGAGTCGTGTCGTCATGCGGATCTCGTCCGTGGATACAGCGAAATGGACCAGACAGCGTGATCCCCACTTCAGAAGCGGCTCGCCTTGCGGCTTACGATCGTGCTTGTACTGATGAACCGCGTCATCGATTGACTGGGTGTTGTCAGTCTTCAGCTCGGCAGTTGCCACAGGGATACCGTTGACGAAGAAGACCAGATCAATCGCATCATTGGGATGCTTGGCCGAGTGGTGGACTGGCGCATCACCCGCAGAATGTTGGCCTCGTAGTGCTGCTGGGCGGTGGGATTGAGTGAAGTTGCGGGCTTGAACGCGCACATGGCGAACAGCTGGGGTGCGTTTGAATCCGCCCCAAAGCACCGCCAAGATTCCACCGCCATGTTCCAGTGGCTGGTCAAGCTCTTTGGCGAGGCGAGCGAGAAGAGCCTGTTTGGCGCGCTCCTGCTCAGCAGCGAGACATCGACGGCTTGATGACCTTCGCCCACTGCTCCGGCTGTGTGCATCGCAGCCAAGCAAAAAGGGACATCCTCAGGCACCAAAGCAAGACTCTGGTCGTAGCCACGATAATGGCGGTCGTAAACCCAACCGCGCGCGCCTCGAGATAATCGCAGATCTCCTCCTCGAACGCCTTCTCATGCTGCGTCGCCATGACTCATACCTCAACTCACCGGTCACTGCCGCCGTAATCAATGCACTCCGTCTTTCCTTCAGAAGATCCTGCATTTGTGCTGAACTTGCTGTACGAAGGATTCATCCTGTTCCAAATCAGCGGACAGTGAAGCAATAATCCTGCGTTGCTCCTCTAACCGAGGGAAGGGGCAACAATGTTGGCAAAAACGATCCCAGTTGCGGAAATCAACGCTACTCTGGCGAACGTTCGGTGCTTCCAGTCGCCAGGTATCCATCAACCCCAAATATCGAAGATATTCTGCGATAAAGGTCAGGTCGTAATCCGGGTTTCGGAGTGAACACACGTGGTAGACCGGCGAACAGTTCCAGTCCTTCTCTGCGATTCCTATAGCTCCGGCGAAGCATCGAGTCCGTGAAACACAAGGTCGCCCTCGTGAACTGATTGGTAGCCATCCTCAGTTTCGGAGAAGGTATATCCATCTTCACGTCGGAGTTCACGTAGCGTTACTTGGCCATCACGGAAAGCAGTAACGGTCCCTGATCCAGGGTTGCCTCGTCACTTCTCTTCTTGAGGATCCACTTCAATTTCAGTTTCTCTGCGGCGTCGAACGATGAGAAACTTGAGGTTAGTCGAGCCAATCTACGTTCTTCAACGAGGTCTGCGAGTCGCTGTAGCCAGTTTGCAATGTATCAATTCGTCCAAGCTCAGCATCAAGAAACTCAACAATGCGATCTTGAGTTTCTATCAACGGCGTGGCAGCATGATGTGCTTTTAGGTCGCCGAATTTCAGTGACTGGCGCACGCCTCCGCCGATGCCATACAGGACTTTTGAGAGGTCGAGAGCCTGAAATAGATAGTAGAAATAGCGGTGTGGCCCCTCTGTGGGACGCAGGTTCAGGTATGCAGATGTAATCGACCCGCGTTCGACAGCCATCCCAGTCCGTAGTGAACGCTGATCGTTTTGCATGTCAGTTAGACGTAGAACAATGTCGCCATCTCGACGATTTGGTATGTCTCGAAGGTCTTCGGAATCAGCCCGTTACCGTACAAGTTATTACGTCGTCGAATTTCACCATACGAGAGAGTTAGAATGTTCGATTCTCTGAGGCCATCATTCGGTGTCGAAACCTCTCGAAACGCTGAGAACAGCGGTACCTCTTTCCATTGTTGCGGAAGCTCGCCATACCACTCAGTTTTTGGCATCTGTGTCTCCAAATAGAATATGGACTTGTTCGATGAGGGCTGCTTGCAGCTTTCTCTAATTCTAAGTCGATTTCGCTGAGCGATCGTCGTTCAGTGGGCGCGTAGAAATATACTTTCAAATGGGATCTCATAACCAACCTTGATCTTCCGACGGTCGCCCCAGGCGTCACCAACGACGGCAGCACTTCTTTGCGCATGTGAGCATCGATTGTCGCTTCACGGCCTGCTTCACCGTCTTCGTTCCCGCCGTATGTGAAGGGAACTCTCTCTCTGTGTCACGGAGATTTGAGTCTGCGACCGGCTTTCCCGTGAAGTAGTGACGATCTGGCCGTCCTGGTCTCGTTGGGGCGTTCAACGGTGATGGTCCAGTAGCCGAATTCCTCAACGGGAGGATTTTGCAGTAGTCGGATTCCTCGTAGGCGCTGTAGATCTCCAGGATCTGGCGGCGGTCGTCTTCCGAGAGTTCTGCCCTTGCTCTCTCAAGCTTCTTGCGCATCTTGACGTAGAAGTTGGTGGCGTCGATGAGTTGGACTTTGCTCTGTCTCTCGCTGGGCTTGTTGTTTGTCCAACACCCAGATGAGGTAGCAATCCGGTGTTGTAGAATCATGTCATTCGGCAGCGCGATGATGGCATCAACGAGGTCTGCCTCGAGCACCCAGCGCCGAATGTTGGAGGGACCTGACTCGGCTGCACCGTTGAACAAGGGCGAGCCGTTCATGACGATGGCCGCGCGTCCACCGCCTTTGGTTTTGGGGCGCATCTTTGCGATTAGGTGGCGCAGGAAGAGCATCTGGCCGTCCGAGACAGCCGGGGTGTTCTTCTTGTCCCTTTGCTCCTACGTAGAAGCGGGATGCCTCTCCCAGTTCCTTAAGCTCGGCGAGGACCGCAGCTTGGCTCTTCTTCCAATCGTCCCCATAAGGAGTGGTTGGACAAGCAGTAGTCGAAGGTCTGGCCAGCAAACTTGTCATCAGCAAGAGTGTCGCCAAGCTGGATGTTGGACGGATCATGGCCCTTGATGAGCAAGTCGGACTTCAGACGGCGTAGGACTGATCGTTTCTCGCTCTGCCCGCACATGCGTAGCTGGGCGTCGGGGTTGAGGCCAGGGTGTTCCGGGGTACCGATGAGGTGTTCTTCTGCGATCGAGAGCATCCACCTGTTCCCGCGGTGGGATCGTAAATCGATCGGACGCGTACCTGGAACCGAGAGCGCGTCGTCGTCCCCGGCAAAGACAAGGTCAACCATGAGCCGGATTGCGTCGCGGGGTGTGAAGCACTCACCGGGTGACTCATTGGTGGACCCGTTGAAGGTGCGAATCAGACACTCGTAGAGGTCGCCCATCTGCATGTTGGGGACTTTTGTTCGGGTGCAGGTCTACGCGCGCAAACTTCTCAACGATGATGAAGAGCAGATCCTTCTCCCGCCATCCTGGCAATCTGGTCGCCGAACTTGAACCGCCTCGAAGACGTCGAGGTTGTCCGAGAATCCATCGACGTACTGGCTGAAGTTGGCCTCGAGACCTGCGGGGTCGCCGAGCAGCGTCTGAAAGCGTCCACGGTGTCGTGTTGTGAAAGACAGCCGGTCTTGCGCTTGACCTGAGCGCTGAGCAGTTCAGGCTTATCCGCATGGGTACGGACCAGTGCAACCAAGTCCTCCCGATGATCTTCGAGCACGCAGTCGAGCCGCGCAGGATGGTCATCGGAAGGATGACGTCACCGCACTCGTGCGGCTTGTAGTCACCCGCGGAGCTGATCGGCAATGCCCCAAATGAAGGGGTCCAAGGTTACTCATGCTGGCATTTCCTGATTTGCTGTTTCTGGCACTATTTCAACGATATCTTCAAGATTGTACCGTGAGTTTTGGCAGATCCGCAGGACGTTCGTGCGCTCTGTGAGAGCTTTGAATCAATCACCCGGGTTCACCACATGAATAAGAAACACTGGATCACCGTCATGGCGGGCCCGGGGATTAACGAGGAATTCATTCGCGAGCTTGTCGTGGAGTCGTACCTCGCTGGTAGTTGACGGGCTGCCGGGTATCAACAGCCCGTTGACCCCGCAAGCTATGGACGCCACGAAGACTGAGGTCTCTTTCGCATGATAGAGAAAGGCCTCCTGTCGATTCAGTCGCTCTTACTCCGCGTCTTCGTGCCAGATCTGACGGAGCTCGACGCCCATGGGGTAGGTCTCCATCGTTCCGTCGGCAAAATTCACTTCGACGCGCTCTTCGTCGTCCTCGTCGTCGGGATCGCCCGCCCAGTCGACCCATTTCGATCATCGACAACTCGCCGTTATCCCTGACAATTCGGTAGCCCTCATCCAAGCAGCTCAGACATGACGTTTTCGATCTTGCTCTCATCCATGGCATCCTCCGTGATGGTCAGAATGATTGAGTGTGGAGCGTACCCATAGATTAGCAGCAAACTTCCTGTATGCTTCCTGCATACGGAGCGGATGCTCATGGAGGAGAAGCAGCGACCCCGGCGCGCCTTCCGCGAATAATTTTTCAGGTACCCCTCAAAGGGACGCATCTACGCTCTTCACGGCGTGACCGACAATGCCGCATCCCTCAGATATCTCCGCTCGATGGTCCAACGACTATGGAAGTCGTCTTGATCGACGCCCTCGGACACGGCTGTTCCCGCGCTTCACTCCCACGCAGCTCGAGGACCCTTCGAGCGCTGGTCTCCGCAGCGGCCTCGTTATCTGCACAATCGAAGAAGCTGCACCCGCACCCTTCGTCGCCTCTCGGCCACTCGATGGCGCGGAGCGACCGCAGCCGACGTCGTTTCACGAGGCCTCGCCCCTGTCGACGCCCTCGTGCTGGAAGACCCCGCACCCTCACCCTCCCAGCGCGAGCACTTCCGCGCATCCGCCAAGATCGCGTCGCCCGCTGCAACGAGTCACGCAGTGGATGGGACGCGAAATCGACATCCTCCTGCGATCTACCCCCAGTGAGTCCTTCCGAGGCCGGCGGCTGGGCTCAGGAAAAGCCCAAGTCGACCGCAACTTCCTTGCCGTGGAGTCGTCAGCGGAAGCCGAAGCCGCGAAGAAATCCTCGCCCCAATTTCGTGTGCCAACCCTGCTCATTACCGGCGATGGCGACGACGTGCTGATCGGGCGCGGCGGATTGACGAGATCAACGCAATGGGGAACACCGCTGTTGAAACTCTCTCATTCCCCAGCGCGCTGCATGCGCCACTCGACTCCTTCACCCCTTCTACGCGGCCGTTGACGCATCTTTGCCCGAGTCACGAGCAGAGTGTGAGGAACGATGAGTACCTATCCCATCTACCTGCGTCCCGAACTCGCACCGATCATCGCTCGAAACCCCCGAGCAAACAACGTGGATCCGCCCGGGCAATCGCGCGCCGGGGAGACGCCCTTGGCAAATCCGCACGAAGCCGACAACAGAGTCGAAGTGAGGCGCGCGGACGCACCTTCATTCCTGCCGATTTGGCTGAGGACGCGCCCTGATCATTTTCGATCCACGGAGGCGGGTCATGTAGCAGGCCGCGCCGCTTTTGATGACGCGAAGAATGACGAACTGGCGACGCGTTTCGGTGCGATAGTCGTCTCTCGAGTACCGTCCCGCACCTGAATTTCCTTCCCGATCCCCGTCGACGACTGTATTTCCGCGCTTGCCGAGGGCCCTTGCAGCGCTGAAGCACGAACGTCCAACTTTCATCCTGGGGATTCAGGGAGCAGGGCTGGCCTATTCCATGGTGAGTCGCCTGTGTGACTCGGCCTGCAAATGGCGCAAGATGAGGCAATCGCGGCTCGATACAAAAACGAATTGCATCCGTGATCAGGGCATTATCTGCTTGAGTCTGTGTTGATCCGACCCCTGTCGACCCCCTCAAGCAGGTTCTTCGCTGAGGGCCCGTGTGGACGCGGCGCGCGAGCCTGGCGTCACTGCCGGTGTTCCTTTGATGCAGAAGTGACAATTCTGCGTCTCGATCGAGGCGGCATTCGAAAACCGTGCGCAGAGTTCAGGAGAAGGCTTCCCGCCCGCGCTCTATCGTTGTCAACCCCGTCGATCCTCTTCGAGATGAGGGAATCGCGTAACAGGCCCTCGTTGATGCCGGTTGCATCGCAGAAATGCATATGTTCGCTGGGACCTTTCCACGGTTCTTTGTCGATGCCGGGGTCGGTGACTGGGGGTGAAAATTCAGCCGCTGATTGATCGTTTCGTGAAAAGAAAACTCGGTAGCCCGTTAGCGCATTCATATACGTGCTTTGACCTGCGTTTACACATTTCATTGCTCTTGATGGCGCATCAGCATCTTTTGTGCTCTTTCGTAACCAAAGTGCAATCCATGGACTCTGAATTGCTTTCTCACGTAGTACTACAGTTCATAGGACTTCCGTGTCAGAAGCATGAGGGGGAGCGGGGAACGGCAGTGTGGCCACCCGCCCACCTGCACAGGAAGTCGCAGAACTATCAAAGGAGAGTTCAATGGCACGACGTGCACTCGCGGCTGTTGCGCAGTCGGTATCGCAGCTGTGGGCCCACCGCTGCTCTGGATCCAGCGACAAGACGACATCTGGAAGCTCAGAAGAAGTCTCTGGTTGTCACCTATTACAAGACCTCGTCCTTCCCGCAGATTGAAGACTTCATGAAGCGCGCGGAAGAGTTCGGAGTCCACCGCAAGGACGTCACCATCGATCTTCTCAGCCCGTTGAAGCGGAGCGCAGATGCACATGCGACCAGCTTGCGCTGATGAATAAGTCGAAGTCCGGCCCCGACATCATCTACGAAGACACCTTCCAGGTCATGAGCGATGCCGCAGCCGGATACCTGGCCCCGATCGACGACTACGTCAAGAACTGGGACGAGTGGAGCCAGTCACCCCGAAAAGCTCGATCTCAGGCGCAAGGGCCCTCGACGGCAAGATCTACGGCGTTCTTCGGCACCGATACTGCGGTATCTACTACAACAAGAAGATCTTTGAGCAGGCAGGACTGCCCACTGACTGGCAGCCCTAAGAGCTGGGATGACCTGCTTTCGCTGCGCGCACCCATCAAGGAGTGCTGACGTCATCCCCACGAACATCTACGCGGGCCGTCAGGGTCAAGAACAGACCAGCATGCAGGGCTTTGAAATGCTGCTCTACGGCACCCAGGACACCCTCTACAACACCGCACACCAACAAGTGGGTCACGGGATCCCAAGGTTTCAAGGACGCACTGACCTTACCAGACCGCATACTCAGAGGGCCTCACTCCCTCCAACGACATCGCACTGGATAAGGCTGTTGGAACCCGTGTGTCCACCGAACTCCTTCCCAAGGGGCAAGCTCGCCATCGATATCGACGGCTCCTGGCCGCCCTACATCTGGATGCAGAGACTCGACAAAGTGCGCAGAATGGCAAGAAACCATCGGCCTCGCAAAGATGCCGACCCAGAAGGGACAGGCACCCGGATTCACCTACTCTCCGGTGGCTGGGTCCTCTCCGTTGATCTCAAACCAAGGATCCCGCACTGGCAGCCGACTTCGTCAAGACCGCGCTGAATAAGAAGGGCTTCACGTGACTCCATCGCAACCTCTGCGATTGCAGTCCGTCAGGACATCGTCTCTGACCCCGAGTACCTCGCGCGAACCCTCCTTCAATTTCTCGCGGAATTGTTGAGTACACGACTTCCGTCCCGCAACTCCTGACTACCCGCAGATCTCCACAAATATCCAGACGGCCACCCGAATCCGTGGTGACGAAGGAACAGACCCCCGAGCAGGCCGCGAGGCTCACCAGACGATGGCCTGGTGAAGATCGTCGGCGAAAAGAACGTCGCAGCGGCGAAGCAAATACGTCCACCTCGGCTCCGTGTGGGGACCGAGAGCACTGTGACCCTGGCGGGCGACGCGAGCACGCTTGCTCGCGCCGCCCGCCAAACGGGCCGAATGGGTCTCTGTTTTCAGCATGCCCTCGCGCAGGCGTTCCTCGTAGGTCCCATTGCATATTCGGTGTATGGGTCTTTGATCAATGCCGCCCTCTCGAGCCAAAGCAGCAAATCCTGAATTTGTCGGCCCGAGAACTACGCGCGATCTGCTGTCCAGTGGAGCATTCCTGGAAAGCGGTCCTGCTGACGATCATCTTCGTTGTCGCCTCGGCGGTGATCGGCCAAAATATCTTGGGACTAGCCTCGCCATGCTCATGAGCAAAGCCCCAAGATCCTCTCCAAATCTGGTTGGCGGCGCTCGTTGTCATCGCTACGGGTTATGCCGGAGATCGTCGCAGCTCTCGCGCTCTACGCCTTCTTTCTCCACCGACGGAACGCCAACATACGCTGCTGAGCCACATCGGCCTCGGCGGAACAACCTGGCTGCTGCACCTCCCATGTTCTCCGTGATCATGGCGAATATCTGGCGCGGAACAGCTTTCGATGATAGGTCTACTTCCGCCGCACTGGCGAAGTTCCGCCAGAGATCCGAGATAGCAGCGAAGGTCGACGGCGCTCCGAGGCTGGCAGCGCTTCTGCTTCTGTCACCCTGCCGATGATCAAGGGCTCTATCTCGACAAAACCTCCTGTTGACGACCCTTCAGACCCCTGGGTGTCTTCACCCTTCTCTGTTATGACGGTGGTGGCCTGGCACTCAATCCACGACCCTCCCGGTCATGGCTTACCAAGAAGCCTAGAACTCTCTGATTGGCTACGGAACGGCTATTGCGACCGTGACATTGTTCTGGGAGCACTCTTCGCTCTGGTCTACATTCGCGCTCTCAAGCCGGAGGTGGACTGATGGCTACCCAGCGCAAAGAAATCCCCTCCGTCGCGAACCCGCGAGAAAAGACCGTCCGTCTGATTTCGAGCACAATCCTTGCTCTGATCGGCATCTCCTTTGTCGTTCCACTGGCATGGGTTCTCTCGCATCTTTCAATCCGACAGCGACGGTGTCTGGTATCCCTGAGCACTTCACGACCTCGAAATTACTCGGATATTGCGACATTTGATCGCACGTGGCTGCCGCTGTGGAACCCGCGATTCTCTCCTTTGGTACGGCCATTTTGACCGTCTTCGTTGGCGCGCTCGCGGCTTATCCGCTTTCTCGCTACAAGAGTCGTTTCGCGCGTGGATTTATGTACACGATTCTTTTTGGAACCTGCCTTCCCATCACGGCGCTCATGGTTCCCGTGTATTCGCTCTTGTCAGCATGGATTTGATCGATTCAATCCCGATTATTCGTTTTACGACCGCAACCCTCCTGCCCATGCAGTGGAGTTCAAACTTCATGGACTCGTCCCTGTATCTCTTGAAGAAGCGGCTCTGGCCGACGGCGCCAGCGCGCCAGCACTGCGCACCATCGTCCTACCGCTGATGAAGCCAGGCCTCTGTGTGGTCTTCATCTCATCTTCACCGCGACCTGGGGAACTTCTGTCCCTCATCCTCAGCGACCGACCCGACATCCAGCCCGCAGCCGTCGCCATCTACCAATTCCTTCGGAACGCACGGCGCGGTCGTCTACGGAAAACTGGCCGCATTCGCAGTGATCTACTCCAGCCCGGCGTTGATCCTCTACGCGATCATGCAAAAGGTCTCGGGAGGAAGCTTTTCGCCTTGGCTGGAGCCGTGAAGGGATAGGCCCCTCCAAGGCGCCTCTTCCCTCACCCCGAGGAAAGCGTGATGCGCTCGGGTTGCCGAATCCGGCAACCAGGCCATCGCTGATCAGTGCCTCAATGACCCGAGGCGCCTGCTCGATCCGCACCTCCGCCGCGCGCAGCCACGGCCTCGTCAATGGAAAGTCCATCGGAGAAATCGCGTCGCCGATTACCCGCCGCCGCGCGCCTGGCGGTCCGTTCCCTTCCATGCTTTGCCCACGAGGCCGCACTGGCGGGCGGGAAACTGGCCTTTGCCCATGCGTGAGTTCCCCGGCAGTGGACATCCTGACATTTGGGGGAGCGCTGCGTGCACACGAGCGCCCCAAACTCCATGATCGCCACATTCCAACGAGCGCAACCACACCATTTTCGGGCAACCAATCGCGCGGCTGCGAACTCGGTGCGAGAAGGTGCACTGCGCCGAGCGAACTCCACCCCGTCACGCACCTGCGCAAAACCCGGCGAATATTCGTATCCAAGACGGAATGCGCTCGTGGAATTGGAAGGAAGCAAGAGCGCTCGCGGGTAGGCTGATCTCGCAAGCCAGCAGGGCCTCGTAGCTATCGGGAACGGACCCACCGAAGTCGCGCACAATAACCTGCAGCACACTCGCGAAGCTGCAGTGCCCGCGAGGGATAACCCAGGTGTGCCCACTCGACCAAAAGCCCGCTGAAGTAGATGAAATCCCAGGGCTCGGCCATAGCCTCATCCACCGCTCCCAAATTGGCGTACGCGCGGATAGGGGGTTTTGCTGGCTCATGACCTCGAAGACCAAGGCTTCCCCACGGAGACGTCGCTCGCGCGCATGGGGAGCTTGGTGTGATGGAGGCCGTACCGCGCGAGGATTAAGCGTGAAGCATCCTCGTAATTTGGGGTTGGCACAAGAGGTAGCTGAAGCGGTCAGCCAACGCGTCCGCCGAGGCATAATAGGCGGCCGGAAACTGTGCGAGAATGGCATCATGCTGCTCAGTGATCGCGATACTTGGCAAGCCTCGATAGCGGACGTATCCAACTGATCCGCTGGACCGCCTTCGATCTCAACCCGCATGTGACGTGCGCTTGGATCGGCTTTTTCGGCTTTTTGACAACCATCGCTACCGGCGATCGACCCCCGCGGCCGACCAGTCTCGACTCACCCACAGCGTCGATGTGGGGCCGGATGATCCTCTGTCCTTCACCCCGGCGAATCTGAGTTGGCGCAACTTACGAATTGGTCACCCTGGGCGACGACACAGGTTTCGCTTGGAAGGTAAGTTCGCTGACGCCTTGGCCTTCTCACCCACTCCACCGTGCTGGGTTTTACCGATCCCGGTTTCGGGCCACGTGACCTTGAGCCGTCGAATACTGCGACCATGCCGATTCTGTTCTACCCGGAATGAAGATCGGCCAGCTGTGCTTCTTTTGATCTGTCGTTCCCCGCCGAGCACCCTCTACGGAAGTGAGGGTCTCGGTTCGCACCATGCAGACAGCGCGGCCCTCATCGCCCTCGCGCACCCACCCGCGCTCACCTGTACCCGTATCGAGCGCTAATCGGACAGGAAGCTTCGCCGCCTCGTCGCCGGTCATTTCAGCGAACGAATGGATGCGGTCCCTGCTGGGGAAGCGCACGATCTCGGCGCGTGCGCACGAGAATCCGCGCTGAGTCAGACTGCTTCTGCATCCTTTGACGCAGACCTCGATGACTTCGGTGGGCGGGCTGCGCTTTTGATACCGCCCTGCGTGAACGACACCGGCGAGATCCGCATCGATGATCACGTGGCATCGCGTATCTATGGGCGCTTGGCGGGCGAGTGGGAGATTTTGTTGCCGCCCTTGAGCTTGCTCAGGATCACCACCTTTTCTGCGTGGGTGCTTCCGTCGAGGACGATGAGCTTGAGGCGCTTGCCGTTTCCGCCTGGATGAGGCCCATTGGGTGGCTCCCGGACGCCCTGCACCTGCGCGGGGAGTGAATTGTCCGGTCCCCGGTCTCTTCCCGTCAATGTTCGAGGCGAACTTGGCTTGGGTGCGGATCTGACCAGCGCGTGGGTTTTAGAGTGGAGTCGATGCGAGGCGCGCGTGTTCCCGAGGAATTGCGCGGCAGTGATCGCTGGGCTGAGGCTTTCCCGAGGGATTGCCTTCGGTACTGGAGTACCAGGTTTTGCTTGTGTTGGAGCGATGGCTGTCGCCTTGCGGGGCGTTGCGCATCGCGTGCAGTGGTCGCACTATCCAACCCGATCCGGACTCCGCGGTGTCCTCGAGGATCTATACTCGCGCTGGCTGGTCCCGCCCAGCTTGCCGAGGCCTTGTCTTCCGCCTTCCCTCGAGGTCATCGATTCGCGTGAGCCATTGGCCAGGATGCGCCTTCCGCAGACGCGTCGAGAAGCCGCAGCAGAGAGGGAGCTTGTCTGGTGGGCTCCCTCGAGCCCAGGGACAATTGCGCGAGGTGCTGGCTCGTCATCGGGAGCGTGCAGAGGCCGCGCGAGCAGGTAGTTGATGGATTATGCGCTGCTGACCCCCATTGCCAATCAGTCGATGATGATGATCGAGGCGCATCAGGTCGAGCTGCGCCCCCACGTACTGCGATGGGAGCAGTGCGCAGGGGGCAGTGATTGAGTATCGACTGCGGTGGCTCCTGAAGGCAGGTCCAGATTCCTGAGGCGATTGCTCACGCAGTGAGCGCTTGAACGGATGCATCGGATCCGTGATATTGAATCCGCGGCAACTATTATCCATGCGATTACAGGCGGAGCCGTGGTTGATGAGGATGATTTTTGGTCTCGCTGGATGATAGTATTGATGCTGATCAGAGCTAGTCAGTTCCTGAAAAAGCTTATGAAATTCGTGCTCAGGTGCTGTCTTTCTTTAAGAGCATTTATTCACTCGTGACTTATGGAGTTTTGACTGTGCCAAACCCTACGCACGAACGCGCTGCGTCAGCGTTGCGCACCGACACCAGCGGTTGCGCATGGGGCCGCTGAGGTTCTTTCCGATACATGCTGCAGCAGCCGCCCCGCGCCCCGCCGCAACCAATCATCACGTCCAAAGTGACGATCAGTGACCCTGAGCTGACTGATCAAAACGGCACCCTGAAGACCAGTTTCACTGTCGGAGCGACCGTTGATCCAAGGTGAAGTGGTCTCACCAGCTCGAAGGTTCACGCCGGCGAGTACGCTCCAGCATAGCGGTTTGACTCAGTCCGCTAGCCGATCAGCGCCCTTCAACTTCGACGGAAGTCATCGACGGGCACAATCATTGCTGTGCACCTGGGACCAGGATGGCAACGCCGCGTCGCCTTTAATGATGCGGCTGAAGGCGCAGCCTCTGGGACGGTTAAGGATCACCACTGCACAGCTGGACCCTGTCCAAGAACGAGGTTGCGGCAAGAAGCAGCCTCGTTTCAAGTTCGAGACAAAGTCCGTTGACGTCGATATTCCGCCTGAATCGGCGTTGGCGTGACTTCCGCAAGGACGGCTGGCTCTTCAACATGTAATAACAGGAACCGCACGCTTGCGTGCGTATCACGGTTCCCGGTGGCGACACTGGTCTGAAGAACGTCAGCGTTGCTGACTAACTCCCGAAGACACGAAGTGGACTTTCAACTGCGATGATCTTGAACCGCTAGTTGAAGAACAACGAAGCGAATCTCGCTCGTCGACTCGGTCGCAAACGGCTAGCAACGGGCCAGATGTACCGCGGAGCAATTCGTCAGAACGCGACCATCAACTGCTCGGCGAACAAGCTGGAAATCAAGCTTCCCTGAGGTTCCCGCAAATAAGTTCGCGATCATTGTTCTGTACGGTCACACCCCGAGGTTGTTTCCGGACACTATGAACACCGCGACTATCACCGCGAATGACATGGAAAACCCGGCACGGTCTCGCTCAGGACGTCGTCCTGGCGCAGAGGCAGGTGCCGCAGCACGTCAGGTCTTCCATTGCAAAAGAAGGTCGATGATCTGCCGCAGCGCACCGAGAACCCGGACTTCACTCTCGAGGTCACCCTGAAGGGCCCCTGGTGCTGACAGGACCGAATGGTCACTGTTAAGAAGGACAGACCTACACCCACCCGGACAAGCTGCCCATCGAACAAAGCGGTCAGCATCAAGGAAAAAGAACCTTCCGATGCAAGGTCCTGTGGGATAACGCGACCTCCGGTGTCATTGATCAGTCCGAGGTCGACCTGCGTAGACAGAAGATCGCAACCCCAACGATTAATCCTGAAAAGGATTACACCGCAACGGTGACGAACGTGACCAAGCCGAAGCCGACGCCTTCGCCGACCCGTCCACCACGACACCGACGCCTTTCGCCGACACCTCAACGACGACGCCAACGTCTCCGACCGTCGACGACCACCCGGTTCCGGACCCCGAGCACACACACCCGTGCCCACCCGTCCACGACGACCCGTGCCGACGCCTTCCACACGACGCCTGCACCGACCTGTCGACGACCACTCCGGTTCCGACCCTGTCTCACGACTACCCTGACTCTCGCAGTGAGCACGACGCTCACGCCTTCGCCGTCCACTTCGACTGGCGCCGAGCCCCTCAACGTCGACCACTGCCTCGGTGCCTCCCACACTCAGAGTCGAATCCTCCCGCGGTTCCGCCGAGCACTCCCGGATAAGCCGAAGAATCCCAAGTCTCCTCTGGCAAAGACCGGCGCAGATAGCGGAATCCTCCTGGGAGCAGGTTTTGGCTGCCTCCTTGCCGGTGGTGCGGCACCCATCGCGTCGTGAGCGCTGATTATCTGCGAGCGACGTTTGTCAGGATTGGTCCCGGTGGCGAGAATTCGCCACCGGGACCAGTGCTATCCGGCAAAGAGTGCTGATACCCTTCAAAACCTCGATGAAGCTTATGTAAGCGTCAGAGCGGCTCCACCCTGTGTAGAGAAACGCCGTCAGAAGGGTACAACAAACCCGTCTGACGGCGTTTCCGTAGCGTCTAAAGCGGAAGAGTTTGGCTACTATTGCGATTGCGAAGAAGGGACGTCCAGTAATTCGTCATCCCAGATCGATCATCATCTGCAGACTGGTCATTCGGCGTAATCCGCGTAGCGCGCTGTAGATGATCATCTTCGTCTGTCTGCTGCTCTCACAGGCGCCTCATGCCCGGCTGCAAGCTCCCTTGAGTGCATCCAGGTCGGTGTCAGGGCTGAAAAGTATTTCAGCTCGTGCGACTTTCGTCTGCTTGGCCTTTGATGGCCGCGCACATGGCGTCGACCCCTCATCGTCGGTGGCGGGTCTGCACAAGCAGCCCTCCTAGGTGTTCAAAAATGTTTCTGGAAACATCATACCTAAAAACGATGCCTGATCCCCACCTGAAGTGCTAGTGGAGCTAAAATTACGCGTTCAGCGCTAGAAGCTTGCGCGAGACCTCTTGATACGCGAAATGACTCGCCATGCGACAAGACCGATAACTGCAGCCGTGAGCATGGCAACACTCGAGAGTCTCAGAGCTTCAGGATCGCCTCGCGGGCTTGCTCGGTGATCAAAACGGGCGCGCACTTTGAGCCTTTCGACCTTGAGGCGAGCCTTATTCTGGCCCGCCTCGATCTGGGTAGGAAGGCTGCTGACCAACAAGTTGATCGACGGTCTGCGTCAGCTCTCGCGGGTTGCCCGAAGCTGCGCCCTCGATTTCTGCGGCGTTGGGGGCGGGAGTTAGTGCCTGCTGATCATTGCTCATCTCTGAGCTCCCCTTCTTCAAGGCATCCATGCTTTCCTTCGCTTATTCTTTGAGGATGGGAAACATGTGCGCGCGACTTCTTGAGCTTTTGAAATCGAACAAACGCAAGGACCAAGACGAAGAGAGCACCCGCCACATGATCAAGGATGCTGCCCATGCGGGAAGAACTAAGCCAGAGCTAGCTCAATGCTGTGGAAAATCCAGCTCCGACTGTAGAGTGCAAGAACGCCAGCAACGCCAACGCACCGATTCCTGCCTCTTCGTGTAGTTCAGAACGTCATTGCTGCCCAGCTGCCAGTCTCCGCGAATCAATGACGAAATCTGCCCTGTCATGCGGCCACAGCCCGCCAATGCTGGGAGGTTGAGACCCGAGGGAGCCGCCAAATGAGGGATGGTCGTTTGCTCATACCCGCATCGCTTCCTATGAAGATGGGGACGGCGAAGCGCAGTCACCCTCTCATTTTGACACGAATTAGCCGCGAGTAGGACTCAAAGTCGCGAGTTACCGCCCTCGGCCGTTGAATCTCGCCATCGGGGATGACCGATCCGGCAGCTTCGAAAATCTTCGCATGCCAATCAGCGCCTGCTCTTCCGGGCTTGCCTCCGCAGCAGTGGGCAGGTCCCCGCCGAGCTGCTCCCTTGAGCTCATCGCCCAGCAGCCCGCCTGCCGATGCGAGTGGCGGTGCCTGCTCGATCGCAGCTAACGCGATCTCCGCAGTTTCGGGTTCTTCCCACCGTGAGGGCAGGGGAGTGCAAGGGCGAGTCCGCTGTCTGTATGACGCGCTGGTCATGCGTGCCACCTGGCGTCGCTGCGCCCTTTTTGCTCATTGCCGAGGCGTGATCTTCAACTTCCGCTATCCGCGGTGTGTCGAAACGGAGGTTCTGTCATCTTCCTGAGGCGGGGCGTGACATTGATGGACGCATTTTCCTCCGCGGGTGTCGGCATCGTCGGCGGTGTTCTCGTGCGGGTACGGATGCATCGGAAGACACCGCTCGCCCGCACGGGGGAGTAGGGCCGAGATAAGCGCTGGGATTCTCATTAATGGCACGCAGGCCATGCGGATGAAGTGCGCATCAAGGCTGGCAGCGTCGGCGATCGATCGTGCTATTGGCAACGATGAGCATCGCGCTACGAGCGCCGTGGCCTCGACTGTCGGTGAAGAAGACGACCACGCGCCGCTGGCACTGAAGAAGCCCGCGCACGCCTCGGAGAAGTCCTCAAAGGAGGGTCATCTTGGTCCGATGGGGAAATCGCTGACGACAACCAAATCTGCGCGCGTAGATCAGTGCGCAGAGGACCTGAACTTCAGGAGGTCAGGCACTGACATCACGCGCACTCGATCGAGACTCAGCGCTGCCGCGTGGCCCGCCGGCGGATTTCCTCACCCGGATCGATCGATCTCCCCACTGCGGCGCAGGGAACAATAAGGTTCTGGGACAGCGTCAGGAGGGACGTACCGAAAGCCTGTCCGGGGAAATGAGAACGCTGCGCGGCTGCGCTGGCATCCAGCCACCGAGCCTCGCGTCCAGCGGGCGCGTAAAGCCTGCCGCAGCAAGGGCAATGGAGCGCCTCACGGCACAGCCTCCGCGGATCGAAAAACCGCAACTGTTGATCCGGCAGCAACGCAAGATCGGCGTCTTTCGTGGCGCGCCTTGCTGACCGGAGTCGATAACGCGCTGGCGCTGCGCGCGAAAGTGGCGCGCATGACCTTCCGGCGACACCGCCAGATGCCGTGCTCCTGCGTGTTCGCACACCAGCGATCGTGCTTGGGTCGCGAGGCAAACAAAAGCGCGCGCGTTCTTCATCGGTGCGTGAGCTGGTCAGTAGCGCACCATTGCTGCCATTATCAGTGCTCACTCTGTGGCGTGCGCGCGCGCCGTAAACGGTGCAGTTTACTGCGTGGAAGAAGAAGGGTCGCGAAGATTTCGCGATGCGCTCTTGGACGAATGGCGGTGCGTGCGTGGTCTCGCTGGCGTGCCATGCTTGCAAGTTCCATAGATGATGTGCAGCGTGCATTGTTAGCGACCTCGTAGAGCATTGATAAGAGGAGCTCGCCATTTCGAGGCGGCGCGCATCGGCGCGGATCTGGCGCCAAGAAGTGGCTCACTTTGTTCAAGAACATCGCCGCGGCATGTAGGTGCGGAAAACGCTCAGATGTTGAGAGAGCCGGTGTGTGAGAGCGCGCACGATGGGCGGTGAGCGTTTCTGAGGTCAGCCCAGCTCATACAGACTCGAGGATCGCATCCACGAGGCGTCGCGCCGCATCTTTTGGGTCCCGGCATGAGGAGTGCATGGATCGGAGGCCGGATCGAGGGGGAGGTCCAAGCAGGCGCGGAAGAGCCTTTAAGCCGGTGTCGCGCAGGTAGATCAGCGGGATCACAGCCCGGCACCGCGGGCAACCGAGCGCACTGCCGTCAGCCGCAGCAGCCTGAGTGCACCAGAACTCGCCGCGCGCCAGGCTCGATAATCGTGCTTTGATTCTCCTGCGGAAGCGGAGGGCCCTCGATCGATCGGAAAGAGGAGATGTTTCTATATTCAATCTGCGAGCTTTCAACATCCGATGAAACTCTGAGGGCCCTTCAGGGAATCCGACAGGCTCTTTCGCTGTTTTTGCGCCTTTGCTGCCCGTGATTGAGCCGCGTCCTCAGTCCACTTTCAACAGTTTTGGAAAATTAGAAACTGGCGTCAGAGTTTCGCAGTGATGGATACGCAGATCATTGAAGGCTCACGTTCACGCCGCAAAGCACGCCCGAAAGTTCACCGTGCCAGCTCGGTATTGATGTGGGCCAACGACGGTCAGCCGTTGTCTTGACGGCAACCGTATCCTCTTCTCCGACCACGTCACGCCCACGCGATGTTCGCAGCCGAACTCGGACACCTCGAAGACATCGAGGCACATCCACCCGGACTGGTCGTCCAAGCTCATAGACTCACTCGGTTCTGGGCGCGGCCTGACGACACAGCCCGAGCAATGGGTATCCCTCTGTTCAGAAGCGTCATCGCCGGAACGGAATCCACCAACGGCCTCCACCCAGAAGTCGACGTCGTCATCGAATTGGGCGGTGAAGACGCTCAAGCTCACCTACCTTCACCAGCACCCGAGAGCAGCGCATGAACGGAACCGGTGCGGTGGAAACCGGAGCATTCATCGACCAGATGGCCACTGCGCCCGCGCCCGACGCTCGGGACCGAACGCGCTGGCCGCAGCGGCACATCAGCTCTGTCCATCGATCGCGCTCGCGATGCGGTGTCGTCGCGAAAATCGCATATCCAGCCACTGGATCAACCAAGGCGCTGCCAGCGCACGAGGGACCTCGCGGCCTCGATCTTCAGCGCGCGGTCGCAACTCAAACCATCGCAGGTCGTTTGCGGGCAGCTCCCAATCCGCGGAAATGTCATGTTCCTCGGTGGCCCGCTGCACTTCCTCCTCAACTCCGCGAGGCGCTTCCACAAGACCCCGCTGCCCAAGGCAGAGTCCTTCGGTCACCCCGGAAAACGCGCAAACGGCCGTCGCTATCGGGGCTGCGCTCTTGGCCTCGAAGAAAAGAAGCTAAAGAAACGAGGCGAAGAAGAAGAAACGCACTCGAGCAACTGATCGACCGCCTGCGCCACCGCACATCGTCGAAGCGGGAATCCGCGCGCATGCGCCCCCTCTTCGCAAACGGAAGAAAAGAAGACTCGACCAGCGCCACGCGCAAGAAGTCATCATGCCGACCTTCCTCGCAGGCCTGCGGGCGCCGCTGGCTCGGAATCGACGCCGGTTCAACCACGTCAAAGCCGCCGTCGTCATCGACGAAGACGACCGGATCGTCTTCACCCACTACGCGCCTCGAACGAAGGCTATGACAGCCGCTGCGGGCTGCCACATACCGTCCGCCGCGTTCGCTCGGAGCCGCCCGAAGGCGCACCGCGTATCGTCGATCCCGCGCACCCGGATGCGCGGCGAACTGGTGGCCGCGGCGACCAGCGGACGAGGCGAAATCGGAAACAATGGCGTCACTCATCGCGCCGCGGAATTAACATCCAGCCCGGTGTCACTCCTCGGTCACTCGAGTATCGGCGGCCAAGACACGAAATACCCAGGATCACTGCGATCACACAGCCGATTCAATTTCCGTCAACGAGAGCCTCGCTTCCTCGCCGTTGCGGGTCCTCCCCGCAAACCTTCGCGTGCAGACCATGGGGAAACGACGCGTGAAACTTCGCGCAGATGGCAAACGGAACCGAGCAGCTCGTTGACCTGGGAACGCGCCGCACGGTCTTCGCGACTCATCGGTCATGCAGGCGCAAAAAGAAGGCGCGGATGTGCGCGGAGCATCAGCGCCGGTCTGTCCTACTCGCGCGCGTAATGCTGCACAAGGTCATCGCTTCAAGCTGACCCTCGGATCTGGGCGAACGCGTCGTTGTCCAGGGTGGAACTCCTTCTCACGACTCGGTTCTTCGCGCATCTCGAGCTGCTCTCACCGGGCCGCGAGGTTGTTGCCCGCCCCGATATCGCTCGGACTCATGGGCGCTGACGGCGCGGCGCTCACATCGCCCGCATGCACGACAGCGGCGAAGGTGAGTCGTCGCGTGCGCGCATCGAAGACCCTGGAGGACTTCCAGGCCGAGAGACCACGCAGATCTGTCGCCTGCGCCATACCACTGCCAGACGACGATCCTCGGACCTTCTCCAACGGAGAAAGGCACGTCTCGGCAACCGTTGCGAGCGTGGGTGCAAGCCTTGAGAAGGTCCCACGACGAGTCGGATCTGCCGAACCCTATGACCGGAAGTACAAGGAGGATCTTCGGGCACCGACGCCTCACCGAAGCCAAGGCGTTCCATATGCGAGCTATTGCATTCCTGTGCTCTGGGTGGCATGCACGAGAACCACCCCTTCTGGTTCACGATGCTCACCGAGCTCGGTTTCCGCGTGATGATCTCCTGGGCGAAGCAATCACGAGCTATTCTCGAACAGGGAATGGAATCCGATCCCTTCCGAAAACGTGCTACCCGGCCAAGCTTGTCCACGGACACATTGAATCCCTGTTGGTAAGATTACAACGATCTGGCGCGCGCTGCGTTGATTTCGGAACAGAGCTCACCGACGCGGATAACAACTTCGACACCGCCCGGTCGTTGCAAACCCACCCCGAAGTCATTCCGCAACAACATGGAACGCTTGAATGAGCCGGGCGCAGTTCATCGCGCCCTTCATCAACATCTTCGGCAACCGCGACTACCCGCCCGCGCACCTCGCGCGTACCTTCGCCCAGCATGCATACGAGCATCAGCGTTGAAGAAATGACCCGCGCACTGGATAAGGCGTGGAAGAAGACGCAGCAGTCAAGGCTGAAATCATGAAAGGGCCGCGAAGCACTCGAGTGGATGCGTGAACACGGAGTGCGTGGAATTGTCTTGGCGGGCCGTCCCTACCACCTCGACCCTGAAATCAAACCACGGTATTCCTGAGGTCACTGGTCTGGGAATGGCCGTCCTCACCGAGGACCCATCATCGACCAGCGCTTGAGCGCCCCCTGCGTGCGCGACCAGTGGTCCTACCATTCGCGCCCTGTATGAGGCCGCTGCTCGCGTGGGCGATGAGCCTGACCTGAGATGGTCCAGCTCAACTCCTTTCGGCTGCGGCGTTGACGCGATCACCGCCGACCAGGTCCAAGAAATCCCTTGAGGACGCGGCGACGCACACGGTCCTCAAGATCGACGAAGTATCGAACCTGGGTGCTGCGAAGATCCGCCTGCGTTCCCCTAGAAGCGGCGGTTGCAGAGCGAGGAACCATGGCCTCGGGAACGATCGACACTGCGGTACGAGGACCAGACCCGCATGCTGCCGCGCGCGAAGAATCTGAGCAGGTCAAGGCCGGACGTCGAAGCGCGAGCCGTCTTCACCGAGGAAATGCGCATGCAGATACGAAATTCTCCCCGCAGATGTCGCCCATCCACTTCCGCTTCCTCGAGCCCTCTGTTCAGGCGCGGGGCTCAATGTTCGAGTCCTGAGCACACGACGTCAGACCATGGAAACGCCTGAAGTGACGTCAACAACGACTCCTGTTACCCGGCGATCGTCGTCATCGGTCAGCCATTGACGAATTCGTGTCGGGTCGAGCAGATCCCGATAAGACCGCAGTCGGCATCACGCAGACGGGTGAATGTGCCGCGAACGAACTACGCTGCACTGCTGCGTAAGGGCCTGCGCGACTGGGGATATCCTCAGGTTCCAGTCATTGCGCTTCCGTTCAAGGCTTGGAAGACAACCCCGGCTTCAAGATCGGAATTCGCCACATCCACAAGGCTATCCAGTCCTCGTCATCGGCGACGCAATCCAGTCCATGCTGCTTCGCGTGCGTCCCTCACGAGGCCGTGCCCGAAGCGCGATGGAACTGTACCGCCGCTGGGATCAGATCGCGCGAGTGGGTCGTCAGTGATCGCTCTGAAACTTTGGGACGTGTCGGTCCGACGGGTCTCCCCGACGGGCATTTGCGCTATTCAACGCCGATCAAGCGCTGCGTCGCTGAGTTCGACGCTCTGAATTGCGTGATATTCCGCAAACCGCGCGTTGGTTTGGTGGGAGATCCGTGAAGTTCCACCCCGATGCGAATAACCACGCGGTTGACGTCATCGAGGCTGAGGGCTGCGAGGCGGAACTTCCCGGCCTCGCGCAGTTCTTTCCACACTCGGTTGCGACCGCGGAGTGACCACTTAGAAAACCTGGGTATCGACGGCAAACAGCGCAAGATCTTGCCCATGGCTCTGTGGCTCCTCAAGGCAGTGAGGTTCCGGTCCATCGCGCCTTCGAAGAGACGAATGGAAGTTTGAGCCCATCGCGATATCGAAGAGATGATCTCGCGTTCGGAGGACATCGCGCGCCTTGGCAACCAGGCTGGCGAAGGCTGGTACTTGACGGCTGAGATGGTCGACATGATCGAACACGGATGCCCGAACATCATCTGCGCGCAGCCATTTGCATGCCCACCGAACCACATCGCTGAAAGGGCATGTTCCGCGCGCTGCGCAACCGTTACCCGCAAGCAAACATTGTCGCGGTCGACTCACGACCCGCGCGCTCGGAAGTCAATCAGCTCAACCGAATCGCTGATGCTGGCAACCGCTGTGCAACAGCACAATGCTGCCGAGCGCGATGGTGAAGACGATGGCGTGCTGCAGTTGGTTGGGATTGATTTCGATTCCGAAGACCTGGGCGGCGAGGTCGTTGCTGGTGCCTCCTGCGGTGGCTGCGGGTGCGGCTCCGGTGGCGGTTCCTCTGATGGTGAGGGACGCCGCGTGGTCGGCTTGGGCATGCCCGCACCCGCCGAGGCGCAGGTGCTGCTTTCCGCTGAGGTGAGTGGGGCTGCTGGCTGAGTAGCGCTTGCTTTTTCGAGCTGGTACCTGTACTCACGTTTGCAGGCACTCGGCTCGGTCGGCGCGCTCCTTCCCTGGCGGAATATCCTCAGGAATAGCCGTGTTTAAGCGGATACTTTTGTGAAACGGAAGGCGTACATGCGCCTCTCAGCACTGGAACAGGTTCCGCTTTTGACGGTTCGACTGCGCATCAGGCACTCGAAGACATGGTGTCCTTGGCTCGCGGATTAGAAGAGATGGATTTCATCGCTTCTCGGATCGCAGAGCACCACAACATACCGGTCTTTATGTCCTCCGCTCCCGAGTTGGTGATGACTCCATCTTTTGGACCGAACTCGCGTATTCGCGCATTGGTTCGGGCGGCGTGATGGCTACGCACCAGGGCAGCTTGCAGATGGCAGAAAAGTTCTTCACTCTCACAACCTTGTTCTCGGACGCGTCGACATGGAATCGGGACGTGCCCCGGTGGTGACATGATTTCGCCCGCGCACTTCAACCAGGGGACAACGATCGATCCGCAATCGATCAATGCCCCAATCGACGAAACTTTGGCCTTCATGCGAGGGACTTTGCTCGGAGGGGCACCCTCACGCCCTCGGTTGATGTCTACCCGCGCCCCGAGGGAGCTTCCGAACTCTGGCTTCTGGGGTCTCGGGCCAGAGTGCGGCTTGGGCGGGACTCGAAACATGAACTATGCCTATGCGCAGTTCTTAGCGGCCAGCAACAGCCCGAGGTTATGGACCACCACCGCGCACACCTGCTCTCGAAAAATCTGGGTGAGGGCCAAGGACAGACCCTTTCCGCGCTTGCGGTGAGCGCTGCAGAAACTGAAGCGGAAGCCCTAGAACAGGCCCTTCCAGCATTGAGCTTCCGCATGTGTTTGCGACTGGGGCGCCCCGTGCGATTCCAACGACCCGAGCAGATGAGCGCCGAAGATCGGGAAGACGCACTGCGCTGGGCACAACGCGATCGCTCGATCATCATCGGTACCTACGACCAGGTCGCTCAGACGATTGCAAACTTCGCGCGGAATCACCGCGTTGATGAAGTCATGCTGATCAGCTACATCGCTGATGTTCAGCAAAAGCTTGCTCAGTACCGAGAACTCCAGAGGCGTCTGGGATAACGCCTGTTGTCGGTTCTGAATCTTGTCAGTGGAGATCGCCGTAGCCGCCTTTAGGCGGGGGCCAAGCTTTGAGGCCAATGAGCAGTGATCACAGGGCTGCGCGAAACGCTGTGCGACGTTCTCCCAGTTCACAACGTTCCACCATGCCTTGACGTAGTCGGCCTCGACGCTGAGGTAATCCGCAGGTAGAAAGCGTGCTCCCCACATGTCCAGCATGAGCAGTGAACGGTTGCAACGGGATGTTGCCCCGCTGATCGGTCAGCTGGTAGGTTACGAGGCGCTTGCCCAGGGTGTCCCATGCGAGAACGGCCCAGCCGGAGCCCTGCAGGCCGAGGGCCGCGGCAGCGAACTGTGCCTGGAACTTCTCGAAGGAGCCGAAGAACTCGTTGATGGCGTCGGCCAGATTGCCTCGGGGCGAGAATCGCCGTCACCGGTCATGCGTTCGTCCAGAAGATCGAGTGGTTGCGTGGCCACCCAGGTTGAAGGCCAGGTTCTTTTCCCCACAGGTTGATTGCGGCAAAAATCGCCGGCTTCGCGGGCTGCTTCCAGCTTTTCCAGTGCGGTGTTTGCGCCGGCCACGTAGTTGGCGTGGTGCTTATCGTGGTGCAGCTCCATGATCTTTGCAGAGATGTGGGGCTCCAGTGCCGCGTAATCGTAGGGAAGTTCGGGAAGGGTAAACGCTCATCGGGCCTCCTTACACTTAGGGGTTGATATCCCAAGCCTCAGTACTTAAGTCCCTAGGTGTGGGCGCAGAGGTGGGCGAGTTCACCCAGCGCTCAACGCGCCCAGCAGCGGGAGGCGAAGGCCTCAGTGGCCTCGGCCTCGGCGGAAAAGATGGGAAAACCCCAACGACAACCCGGTGATCAGCGAGCCGAGCACAATGCCAAACACTGCGGCGCATGCGGTCTCAGACAGCCAGCCAAGCGAAACCGCCGCCCGAAGCGAGCGCGTGTTCGATCGTCGACACGACGTTGTGGAAGACCTCGACGCCCACCTTCGCGAGGTTCTCGATGACGAGGTGTCCGCCCACCCACAGCATCGCACCGTTCCAACAACGCCGATTGCGTTGAAAATCTGGGCATCACGCGCACAATCCCGCGGCCGATATTATCCGCGGGACCGGGACGATTGTCGTCCGGATGCGTCGCGCCCTCGCTGCCGAAGCCCGGAAATCATCCATTCGCACCAAGACGGCAACGATCCCGTAGACAAAGAAGGTCATGAAGAAAGCGACTGCGATCAAGATCGCGACCCGCATCGACATGGACTCGGAGTTCAGTCCGTCCATGGAGACCAGCATGATCTCCGAGGAGAGAATGAGGTCGGTGCGCGAGGCTGAAGAAACGATGCTTTTTCGAGGTCTTCCGCGCTTTGAGGGGCCGTGTCTCGGCTGAGTCTCGGGTTCGGGAAGCCAGTGCAGGGCCTCGAGAACCTTCTCCCCGCCCCTCAAAACACAGGTAAGCGCCGCCCGCAATGAGGAGGAAAGGTAGGACTCGCGGCGCAAACCAGGTGAGCAGCAGCGCGACCGGCAGAATAACGACCAGCTTGTTGATCAACGAGAGCCTTCGGCGATTTTCCTCGATAATCGGCAGCTCGCGCTGGGGGATAGGCCGGACACGTACTGCGGAGTAACAGCGGTGCTCGTCGATGACGACGTTTCAACCGCTTTGGCCGATACCTTCACTGGCGCTTGATGCAACGTCATCAATAGACGAAGCCGTTGCTTTTTGCGAGGGTCGCAATATCGTCCAAAAGTGCTACCAGTCCGCCAGACATCCACTCATCCTTTTCCTTGGGGACACAGGCATTCTAATGGGCGAGTGGGAGGCCTGCGCGGTGGGGAGCTCGTGGAATATGTGCGTGAGAACTTGCATGAATCAAGTCGACGCAGATGCAGGTCAGGCGTGAGAAAGTAATGCTATGACGGAATCACTGATTGACACTCTTCCCAGTCCGACGCCGGGATTGGAACCCGGACTGATCGCGCGCTTGGCAGCCGATCTGGGTAACGCCGGGTGGAGCGTTGATGCGATGGAAACCATGATCAGCCCGACGGCGCGTGCTGCGCTCATGCGCTAATCAAAGGGTTCCGGCCATCCGCGAGCTTCAGCGGAAAGACTCTGCGGCAGCTGTGTTGACGCGCTTCTTTGTCTTGGGCTGCGCGGAAAGTGGGGATGTTCTTGCGCAGGCTCTGCCCACTCTTGGGGTCCACGGCGCGGTCGACTTGGGATTGATTTTTCCTGCACTCGATGCGGAATCGCCTTCCGGCCAGCAACTTTTTCAAAGCAACATGACCTGCGTCCTCACGCGGCACAGCTTCACGGCGGCCTCAAAAACTGGTGGATCCTGTCGGACCTGGGTGAAGACGTGACGGGTGAACCCATTCGCCCAGACCACGTTCTGGGAATCGGCGGTGCAACGACCTCGCTCTTGAAGGCAACACTTCGAACCCTGTCGAATCCGCCTTGGACCTGGGGTGGATGCGAACCAAGCCTGTATTTGGCCAACACGCCACTGCGTTGTTGCGACCGACCTGTCGGTGCGAGCCTCGTGAGATCACGCGCTTCAATGCCGCACCAATGGTGTCGAATTGATGTTCGCAAAGGTTTCTGTTTGAACCGGTCGAAGGCGATGAATTTGATCTGATCGCTTGAATCCGCCTTTTGTTATCACCCCAGACCTGCCTCGAAGCTCAGGGGTTCTGGAATACCGCGACGGCGGAATGAGCCGCGATCATCTGGTGCGCACGGTGATTCGGGAAAGCCCGAAGTACCTCAAGCCCGGCGGTGTTGTGCAACCCTTGCGAATTGGGAGATTCCCGGACGCTTGGGACACGCTGATGACTGGGAAAATGTCGTGCGCTCGTGGGTTGAAGGTCTTCCCGTTGACGCACGGATTGTGCAGCGCGACCGGCTTGATCCCGCGCACTACGTTGAAAATGTGGCTTCGTGACCCGGTCAGCAATTGCACCAGCGCGAAGACCACGAACGCGAATATGCCCAGTGGCTTGAAGACTTCGTCCAGGCAGGAGTCGTCGAAATTGGCATGGGCATGGTCGCCCTGCGAAAGCTCGATACGCCGCGCCCGGGCGTGTGCGAATGCGATGAACCTCGAAGGGGAGAATCCCTCATCCGGCGAAGACGTCCAGCGTGCGCTTGCATCCTTGCGGCTTCCTGATGATCTCAGTGATCTTCACCTGTTCTTTTGCTTCTGACGACGGAAGAACGGCATTTCCTACCCGGAGCACAAGATCCTTCCGCCTTGGTTCTTCACCAAGGCGGAGGGCTTGGACAATCGGTTGCCTCGACCACTGCTCTAAGTGCTCTAGTCGGCGCATCAGATGGAGAGCTCAGCGTGGGGCAGATCTGCGGGGCGCTTGCAGCCCTTCTGGAATGCGACTCTGCGCAGCTTCAGGACGAACTGTTCCCGCAGGTACGCACCAATTCGCTGGGGATTCCTTCGAGTCGAATCGGATCAGAGTAACTGGCGATGCCTCTCCCCGCGCCTCTGACCCATCAGCCGCCCCTGTGGGTGTGGTTCCTTGTCGGCACATTTGAACTAGTGATCCGACTGGTTGCATTGGGCGTAGTCCCGAAGCGGAGGCGCGCATCCACGTCTACTGCGTGGCTTTTGCTCATCTTCTGACGGCCAGTTGTTGGCGTTCCCCATCTGATCTTTCGGATCTTGGTGGGCAATGGGAAAGTCTCTGCGCCTGATCCGAAGGCACACCAATTGGTGAAGGGCATTAACGGTGAAAACCCGCAGGAATCGGCAGAAAAATGACGAGCAGCAGTGGCCTGCCTGAGCGAACGGCCTCGTTAATGCAGCTCACAGGAAGCAGACTTCCTTCCTGTTAGCAGCGGGAGAAGTGGTTCAACTTTTCAATGACACCGACGAGACCTTCAAGGCAATGGCCCGTGAGGTTGATCGGGCGCAACACCACGTCAATGTCCTGTACTTCCAAACCTCACGGGATCAGTCCACGGATCCGCTCTCACAAAGCTCCTGGTTCGCGCCTGCGCTCGCGGGTGAGCGTGCGTTTGCTGGTGGATCATCACGGGGTGCGAACATTCCGGGTTGGCGCGACTTTTTGCCGAGTCTTGGACGAATCCGGCATCCAATGGCACATCATGCTTCCATTCAATCTGTTCAAGGGGGAAATTCGACGGCCAGACTTACGGAACCACCGCAAACTTCGCTGATTGACGGTGAATTCGGTTTCATCGGTTCGCACAATATGGTGGCTGCGGATCATGACACCCCGCCTATCAAAAAGCGGGGATTGAATATCATGACACTTCGGTTGAAGTACGTGGCGAAATTGTGCGCCAGATGGAGGCGGTGTTCGCGGCGGACTCGTACCACGCCTCGGGCGAAGAACTTACGGTCAACGATCTAAACCTTGACCAGGCAGAGCTCAACCCCGGGCAAGCCGATGCAGATCGTCCCCTCAGGGCCGGCCTCACCCAACAGAGCCCAACCTGCGGATGTTCGTCTCGATGATCTCGCAGGCGCATGCGCATGTATCTATCGCCAGCCCGTACTTCATTCCGGATGAACCACTCCTGACGGCATTGACAAGTGCAGCGATGTCGGGGTTGATGTCCATCTCTATGTCTCCGAGCAATTTGATCAGTTCTTGCTGGGCATGCCCAACGCAGCTACTACGGTTTTCTATTGAAAGCCGGCGTAAAGGTTCACCTCATGCTTTGCCCAATATGCTGCACTCGAAGTACGTCTTGTTGATGGGGAACTCGCAGCGATTGGATCATCCAACATGGACTACCGCTCCTTCGGATTGAACTACGAAGTCATGCTGCTAGCCCAAGACTCGCATCTTGTCGATCTTCTCCTCGAAAACGACCAGCGCATCATTGCGCGATCTCGTTTGCTCACCATCGAAGAGTGGGAAGCGCTTCCCTGGTAGCAAGCACTACATCGATAACATCTGCCGCCTGGCAGCGCGCTGCTCTAGAACCTTGGGAGCTACTGGCCGTAGTGGTAGCGGCAGGAGATAATCCAGAGGGTTTTATCGTCGTCGCCGATCTGGTAGATCAGGCGGTGACGTGAGTCGATCCGGCGCGACCAGTACCCTGAGAACTCGTAACGGAGGGGTTCAGGTTTGCCAACGCCCTCGTTCCCGTTGCGTTGGATGTCTTTGATGAGTGCGTTGATGCGCTTGAGGGTCTTGCGGTCCTCAAACTGCCACCAGACATAGTCGTTCCAGGCTTCCTCGTCCCATGTGATGTCACGGTCAGTTCTCGTCGAGATCAACGAGGTCGTGGACGGCACCCTCACCAGCGCGGTGACGGGCGATCGATTCGCGCAGGTGGCGGGCATTCGCGGGGACTGCAGAGGTAGACGGCTCTCCAGGGACTCGTATCGTCGAGCGCCATGATGACGGCGCTTTCGTGTCCCTGGCGGGTGATGATGATTTCGCGGTCGTTGACGACTTGGTCGAGGACCTCGGCATAGCGTGCGCGCGATTCGCTGTAGGTCATGGTCTTCATGGAGGCTCCTCACTTCGTCACGTATGTACAAAATATTGTACATATCCTGTTACTGTGTTCCCAGTCAGTGAGTGACGCGCGGGGGGACAGTGACTCCTGCGATGTGGGACTGTTCGATGTGGGGGTCCTTGCTTCCTCACGTCCCGCCGAGTTGATGGATTCTGCCCCACCAGCGGGTGATCAGCCACCGTCGTGCGTTGAGATAACCAGGGTTCCCTCCCACTGCGCATCGCTCTTCGAGGGACTCAGGGCGTTCAGGTCCAGGTAGTTCGTGGGCTCATCGATCACGAGGATCTGAGCGTCGGCCCGCGCCGCGAACGCCAGCTGTGCCCTGCGTTGGTTTTCCCGCGGAGAGCTCACCGAGCGGCCGGTTCCACGCCGCTGGGGGACGAATCCCTTCCCGGCCTCCCCGATGCCCAGGTACCACGCATTCTCGGGATTAGGGGTCGCCGGGCTGCGGGAGCACCTGGGGCACGAGGACGACCCCGGAGGTGGCGTCGATGCATCCTTGCGCCCCGCTGGGCGCCCTGCGTGCGATCCACTCCAGCAGGGTGGTCTTGCCCGACCCGTTGGGCCCCGCGACGAGGAGGTGTCGCCGTAGCGCACCTCGAAGGAGGTCGGCGCAAGGCGCCCCTCCACCGACGCGCCGCGGACGGCCAGGGCGATGCCCATTGCGTGTGGGTGCGGTGATGTCCCGCCCGTGGTGGTCCTCATAGCGCGGGGGAAAGAGAACCCGCCTCTGGTCACAGCGGGGCTTGGGGACTTGCGTGCTGCAGAACCGACAGCCTCCGGGAGTCGTCGTTGATGCGCCCTTCGACACGTTTGGGCGCGGTCTGCATAGTACTTCTGTGCCATCCGTATCTCGGTGCGGGGTTTGAAGGCGCATGCCCCACCACCATCGAATCCCGCTGGTGAGATACGAGTCGGCGTTTCTCGGCCTGCTGATCCGCGTGGATCGCGGTGTGTCGCGAGCGTGCGGCGGCCTTGTTGCGCAGGTAGTCCGAGTAGGATCCTCCCTACCCTGTACGCCCTGAAGTCCGCGGGCCTCCCTTGAGATTGCCAGCGCCCGCCACGGTGTCGGATCCAGGTCGAGCAGCGCCGTCGCCGTGCGCTCAATGAAGCGCCCGGTCGCTGGCTGGTCGCGAGCACCGGCCCCTGCCAATCGTCGATTGTGTGTGCTAGGTGCTCGCGCCCGTCAGTGTTCAGGTGGTTCGTCGGTTCGTCCAGGACGAGGGCCTCTGGTCGATCGACGAGGGTGAGGGCCAGGCGCAGGCGGGCACGCTGCCCTGGGGAGAGGGAGGCGAGGGGACGGGACCAGTCGAGGCCTCCTAGGTCGAGGGCCTCCAGAGTCTGTTCGAGGCGCGTGTCGATGGTCCACGCGTCCCGCGCGATCATCGCCGCTAGGACGCGGTCGTACTCCGCTTCGTCGCGCGGAGAGGGGTCCCGGGCGAGGTGCTCGGTGAGGAAGTCGAAGCGCGCCGCCAGGCCCGCGGATGCTCGACGGGCGGCATCGATGAGCTAGTGACGGTGTGGACTCCTGTCCCCCGCGAGCGGAGGGCGGGACGCCAGAGGGACTCCGGTGCTGACCGCGTGGCCGCGGGCCGATGAATTGGGGGAACTAGCTGGGTCGCGGAGAGCGTCGGGCCGACGATCGTGCCGGAGTCCGGCTGGAGTCGGCCCGCTGCGAGGGCCAGCAGCGTTGACTTGCCGATCCCGTTCGGACCAACGACGACGAGGCGTTCGGCGGGCCCACACGTGAAGGAGACGTTAGTGAGGACGGGCAGCGTGCCGTAGGAAAAGAAGACGAGGGAAAAGACAATCGTGGACATAACACACCTGGGGGAGGAGGACAGGGAGGCGTTAGTGTCAGGAGTCCATGCGGGGGACATTATATCGGCAACGGCAGTGCAGGCGCGGCAGTTCTCACACAGAAATGGGGCGCGTCCTCTCGGGGCTGTCTGTCAAGACTAACGGCTTCGCCGACGGACGACATGAGCATGCGGGAGGACACCCGGACAGAAAATATCCTCCGTTGGGACCCGCGGGGAGGAAACGGCGACTACTGAGAAATCCTCAGAACAGCAGCGGCGCGAAAGTGGCCACTCGGAGCGAGGAACGCATCGCGCACGCGCAGGCCGGGTTTACGTGCGTACCGAGAGGTTAATGTGCGCCTAGTGGCCGCGGTGGCGAGCCTTCGCTTTCAGGCGGGCGAGTTGGCGTTTCTCTTCAGCTTTCTGGCGTTTCTTTTGCCTGGTCATGGAAGCTCGTTCTTGCGCCGTGCGTTCGCGTTCTGCTTGAATCGCCGCCTGTGATGCAGTAGAAGGAAGGCGCGCGAGCGAGGCGGACGCTTGGCGCTGTGCGCGCTTGGGGTTGTGGTGCGTCGCCCTGGCGTTGGGCCATATCCGAAGCTCCGCGGCCCTCGTCGAGGCGGGATAAGAGCGCATTTGCGTGAGCAAGAAGGAACTCGTAGAACTCCGCGTCTGAGGGCTGCGCGCCGAACACGATCCGAACGGCACGAACACGATCGGGCCTCGTGGCGCTCAATGACACCGATCCAGAACTGGCCATCGAAATCATAGTGGATTCCGTCTCATTACTCGTCTCCAGGTACACCACGGTGGACCCGATGACGCGGATTCTGCTCGACGCAGCGACGGATGCGAGGCATCGTCCAGACTCCTACTGGACCGTGCGGTTCGCGTATCAGGACTGACGACTCATTCTACGTCCTGTGCACGGCGGTGTCGTTACTGGACGATCGGCTTGCCACCGATGGATATGGCGCACGCTGCACGCAAAACGCCGCCCAGGCCTCGAAAAATTATCCACAAAAGACGCGCGGAAAAGCACATCGGTTCCCGGAGCCCTGTAACGCGGTAAGGTCCCACCCAGTGGTACCTCGCGGCGCTCGCCATCGGGGAGGACCAGCAAAGGGTGCTACAAATACGAGGTAGCAACGGAAGGGACAAAACAATGGCAGCGACCAGCTGGTGATCGTGGAGTCTCCCGCCAAGGCGGCGACGATCGAAGGATACTTGGGGACCCGACTACCATGTGATCGCATCTATCGGTCACATTCGCGACCTCCCACAGCCCTCGGAGCTGCCCGCCGACATGAAGAAGGGTCCCTACGGGCGCTTCGCCGTCGACGTCGAGGACGGCTTCACCCTATACGTTGTCAATCCCTGACAAGAAGAAAAAGGTCACCGAACTCAAGAAGCTCCTGAAAGAGTCCGACGAACTCTTCCTGGCAACTGATGAGGACCGCGAGGGTGAGGCTATCGCTTGAGCACCTTCTCCAAGTCCTCAAGCTCAAGGTTCCCGTGCGACGCATGGTCTTCCACGAAATCACGAAGGAAGCGATCCAACGCGCATCTGAAAAATACTCGCGAGCTCGACACCGACCTTGTCGACGCCCAAGAAACTCGTCGAATCCTTGACCGTCTTTACGGTTACGAGGTCTCGCTGTTGCTCTGGCGCAAGATTCGCCCCTCCCTGTCTGCGGGCCGCGTTCAGTCGGTTGCAACGCGCTTGGTTGTTGATCGCGAGCGCGACCGCATGTCGCATGTGAGTGCGGAGTACTGGTCGATCGATACCCAATTTTGCCGCTTCGGGTCAGTCTTTTGGCGCAAAGGTTTCGCACATCGATGATCGTCCCATCGCAACCGGTTCTGACTTCGATGAAAACGGTCAGCTTTCCGCGAAGGCCACAAAGAACGAGGCCTTCCACCTGGACGCCCATTCCGCGCCGCTCTTCGCCGCAGCGCTCGAGGCCGCGCGTGATTCCGCGATCGATTCTGTCCAGCAGAAGCCCTACCGTCGCCGCCCCGCAGCTCCCCTTCACTACTTCGACGCTGCGACAGGAAGCCTCACGCAAGCTCCACTGGAATGCTTCCTCAACGATGCGCACCGCCCAGTCCCTGTACGAGTCGGGTTTCATCACCTACATGCGTACCGACTCTACGGCCCTGTCCTCGCAGGCCATCAAGGCTGCTCGCCAGCAGGCTACGGAACTTTATGGGGCCGAGGCCGTAGCAGAGAAGCCGCGCATCTACGGCACCACCTCCAAGGGTGCGCAAGGCTCACGAGGCCATTCGCCCCGCCGGGGATCACTTCCGCACCCCCGCGCAAGTCGCCTCGGTTTTGAATCGTCAGCAGCTTGCACTTTTATGACTTGATCTGGAAGCGAACCGTCGCTTCGCAGATGGCAGATGCCCTTGGCTTTACCGCAACCATCCGCGTGCGGACCGATGTTGAGGTCGAAGGTCAGCTTCACGCAGTGCTCTCCAGCGCCTCGGGAACGGTGATCACGTCCCCCGGCTTCAGGTTGGCCTACCAAGAAGGCCAGGACAAGGGACGCTACGACGCGGAAACAACTGATGCTGAGAAGACCCTCCCTCAGGTGAGCGAAGGAGAACTCGCGCTGCTTGAAGAAGCGCAGGCGCAGGGACACCAGACTCAGCCCCCGGGACGCTAAGCACCGAAGCGACCTTGGTGAAGACCATGGAAGAGCTCGGAATTGGTCGCCCTCGACCCTATGCGGCAACGATTCAAACCATTGGCGATCGCGGCTACGTCACCCACCGAGGCCAGTACTTGGTTCCGACGTGGCTGGGCCTTCTCGGTCACGCGCGACTGATGGAAGAGAACCTGTCGAACCTGGTTGACTACGACTTCACGGCATCGATGGAAAACGATCTGGACCAGATCGCTGCGGGAAGCGAAGATCGACACGAGTTCTTGAGCACCTTCTACTTCGGGGCAGACGGTAGGGGCTGACGCTGACGGCCTGAAGTTCCAGGCTGAATCCTGGGAGACGATATTGATGCCCGCGCGGTGAACTCCATTGACATGGGAAATGGCGTCACTTGCGAGTGGGCCGCTACGGACCCTACTTGAGAAGGCCGATGGGACGCGCGCAAATGTGCCGCCCGAGGTCGCACCCGATGAGCTGACCGAAGAGAAGATCACGGAACTCTTCGCGCTTGCTGCAGATGATGGGCGCGAGCTGGTATCGATCCCGCAAGCGGACACATGCTGGTTGCAAAGAACGGCCGCTACGGTCCCTACGTGACAGAGATTCTGCCCGAAGAAGCTGAAGAAGCGGAAGCTTCTGAAGATGGGAAGCCTGCGAAGACGACGCGAAAGAAGGCTGCGGCCAAACCGCGCACGGCCTCGTTGTTTAAGTCGATGGATCTGGCGACCATCACGCTGGAGGACGCGCTTGCGCTGCTCTCGCTTCCGCGTGAGGTCGGTGTTGATCCCTCTGACGGTGAGGTCATTACGCGCAAAACGGTCGCTACGGCCCGTACCTGAAGAAGGGAAGCGATTCGCGTACCCTTCCCAGCGAGGACCAGCTTCTGACGATCACCTGGACGAGGCGCTGGAGATCTACTCTCAGCCCAACAACGAGGCCGCGGGGCTGCAGAAACCCCGCTGCGAGAGTTTGGCGAGGACCCGGTGTCTGGCAGAGAAGGTCACCGTCAGGACGGTCGTTTCGAGCCCCTACATCACCGATGGTGAAACTACGTGACCGTTCCTCGCGCCGAGACCGTCGAGGATCTGACCGCTGAACGCGCCTACGAACTTCTGGCCGATAAGCGTGCAAAGGGCCCAGCTCCCAAGCGCACCCGTAAGACCCACTGCGAAGAAGACAACAACTCGACGCACGACGAAGAAGACTTCGGCAAAAGAAGTAAATATTCTTTTCGCCGACCGGTCCAAAATGGACGCAAAATGCCGGTGGGCACTGTCAAGATAGAGACATGAATCAATGGGTAGTGGTGCATGGGCGGGGCGCGGACTCTTCATCACCTTCGAAGGGGAGATGGGACCGGCAAAAGTACCAGAATTGACCGGGTACGACGCTGGTTTGAAGAACGCGGTCAGCACGTCGTTGTGACGCGTGAACCCGGTGGAACGGAACTGGGAACAACTCTGCGTCAATTGGTGCAGAACGGGCCAGACGACGTTGATCCTCGCACCGAGACGCGCTGGTATGCCGCTGATCGCGCCTACCATGTCGCGACATTTGATTCGTCCGGCGCTTGAGCGCGGCGAAATTATGCCTGCTGATCGCTACATTGACTCAGTCTCTGGCATACCAGGGTGCGCGCGCGAAGCCCTAGGCGTTGATGAAATCGCAGCCTGTCCATGTGGGCAACGGAGAGCCTGCTCCCGAACCTCACGCTACGGCTATTGATGTTCCACTGAAGTTGCCGCCCGACGTCGCGGCGGTGAACCGGACCGAATGGAACGCGAATCATACGGAATTCCATGAGCGCGTTCGGCATCAGTACTTAGCGCTTGCAGACTCTGAAGCAGATCGCATCGTTGTCATCGACGTGTGCGGGAACTGAAGATCAGGTCTTCAGCGAAATCGTGGAGTCCTTGAAGAACGCGTTGATGCAGCCTTCCGGGGACTTGCCCGAAGAATCTGCAGAAAAGATGCCAAGCCCGTTGAATCTCAGGCAACGCTCTGGGCTCTTCTGGAAGAGGACGGCATTCTCCTGTGAGTGTCTGGGACGAAGTGGTTGGCCAGGAACATGCCCTGGCGGTATTGCGACAGGCTGCGGACGGCGCCAGCGCAATTGTCGACCGCGCGTCCCAGGAATTCCGTTGATGACGCGGCGCGCTCCATGACCCACGCGTGGCTCATCACCGGCCTCCCGCTCAGGTCGATCCGTTGCTGCCATGGCTTTTGCAGCCTCCTTGCAGTGCACGGGGGATGTTCCCAGGTGTGGTCAGTGCCCGGGATGCGTCACAACTCTAGCTCGGACAAATGGGGACGTGACAATCCTCAGCACGGAATCAACCCAGATTCGCATCGATGAAGTGCGACAAATCGTCGTGCGCGCGCAGACAGCTCCTTCGCAGGGACGCTGGCGAGTCATTGTCATTGAAGATGCGGACCGCATGATGGAACGTACCGCGAATGTTCTTCTCAAGGCAGTTGAGGAACCTCCCGAACGCACCGTGTGGGTTGCTCTGTGCGCCCAGTGCGGAAGACATGATCACAACGATTCGTTCACGATGCGTCGCCACTTTGGGGACTGCGGAATCCCAGATCCGCACGCAGTCGCGATCTCCTTGTTCGTCGTGACGGGGTTTGAACCCGCGGATGCTCTTTCTGCTGCCCGTGCAGCCCAATCGCATATCGGCTGCTGCGCGCGCTGGCTAAAGACCCACAGATGCGTCAACGCTCGCCGGTCAATCATTACTGCCCCGGCACGGGTGCGTTCCGTCGGCGAAGCTGTTTTTGCCGCTGAAGACCTGCATTCCATTGCGAAAGCTCAGGGCAGAATCCCAATCCGAAGAACGCAATGCCCGCGAAAAAGCTGAACTCATGCGCCAGCTCGGAATGGAAGAAGGCCAGACCCGGCCTCGCACCAGCGCGCCACGCATTCGCGGAGCTCGAGGGACGAACAGAAACGGCGCTCGAAGCGCGCATATTCAAGATGCGCTCGATCGAGCGCTTGTTGATCTTCTAGGGATTTACCGTGACGTTCTCATGCCGTCAACTGGGAAGCGATCAAGAACCTATTAATGATGACTGCATGGACCTCATCGACGAACTTGCTACGCGCTCAACGCCGCAGCAGACCATGACCCGCGTCCAGGCGATTGAGGGAAGCTCGAAAAGCGGCTGACAACGGACATGTCAGTCGCCTCTGATTTTTGGAAGCGATGACGCTCTCACTTCGACCGCAGGTCTAAACATCTAATAGGGTAGGGCATGAACTCACGCTCTCGCTTGATTGTCGCCGTCCTCGTGGTGCTTGCACTCGCATCAATTTCGGTGTTGCGTACTACTGCAAAGGGCTCGATCGATAGCTTTGCAGAGGGCGGCTGCCGTCAGCCCAAACAATCAGAACAAGGTGACGGTTGCACACGGTGCTGATCCTCTTCCAGGGAAGCCGACGAAGGATCGGTCCTACTCTCAGCCCCTCAATTGGCGACAGTGTGAGGGTTTCGGAAATCACCAGCAACGGCGTCGCTGCGCCGCGCGACATTGACAAATATCAGTGCGCGTCGCTGACCGCGCGCCTCTGGACTGGGAGAAACCTCGACGGAGATCAAATCGCTCTTGCCTGGCGATCCACCGCGCCGATCAGAGCGAGGCAAAGCTCTTTTTCTTTCATCTCGGTGGTCCCGGTGGGGCAGCCGTGTCCTCGATTGTCTCCCAAGTCAACAGTTCCTTGGGGAATGGGCATTGTTGGGGCTTCGACATCGTAGCTCTGGACCCGCGAGGGTGGTGCATCTACTCTGTTCGCTGCCTGAGCGACGAAGACCGCGACAAGCAGGCAGCTGGCTGCAGGAAGCGATAAAGACCCGAATGCAACTCCCTGCTCAACTTATTGAACAGGCAAAGAAAGATTCTGCTGACCTCGCCAAGGGATGCCAGGATCTGAGTGGAAACCTGTATAAGCATGTTGACACGGTCAATGCGGCGAAGGACTTTGACATGGTCCGCGCGCTGCTGGGACAGGACAAGTTCAATTACCTGGGTTACTCCTATGGAACATTCCTCGTGCAACCTACGCAGGACTTTTCCCAACAAACGTTGGACACATGGTCCTTGATGGTGCGGTTGATCCTGCGGTACAAAGGCGATGACCTTGCGGCCATGCAGATGCGCGGTTTCGAGGCCTCTCTCCGCCACTGGGTCTGAGGGCACCGCTGCCGGGCGCAACTGCCCGCTCACTGGCGATGCGGACGCGGGAGATGCGAAAGATGAAGGCCTTCTTCGATGGCTTGGAGAATTCGCCGCTTGAGACCTCAGATGCGAACCGTCCTCGACGCGCAATCTGGCGATAGTGCCGTTATCGGACTGCTGTACTCGACCGAGACCTACTCAATTTTGACGCAGGCCATGACCTCGGCTCTGAATTCAAACGACGGCTCCATGCTGCTCTTCGTGGCGGATCTCCTCAATGAACGAAACAAGGACGGCTCCAGCCGCCTCGAACTCGATGGATGCGATTGTCGCGATCAACTCGCTGGACTACTCGCCCTGTCAGAAACGCGGATCAGTGGACAAAGGCTACGAAACCCTGAAGAGCGAATTACTGGTCTTTGGTGAAGAAGCGGGTTTCACTTCAGCCGGTCTGGAGGGATGGCCCACCTCGCACGCGAAACGCCAGCCCGATTAGCGCGCAAGGCGCGCCTCCGATCATGGTCGTTGGAACGACTCATGATCCTGCAACGCCCTACGTCATGTCACAAACCTGGCTAAGGAACTGTCCTCGGGCGTATTGGTGACGCGGGAAGGTTGGAACCACACCGCTTACTCAAGAGTGGCAGCAAAGTGCGTGGCGGCAGCCGTCGAAGGTTTCACTTCCTGCGAAACGTCGTTCCCACCGCCGATGTTCAGTGTGGCGCTGACTCCTGAGACGCTTCCGGCTGCGGAGCTGCCAATACCTCCGCAAAATCTTCCTAGATCTTGGCGGTTGGGCTGCGGCTCGCTAACGTTGAGCTATGGACTTTTCGGCGATGACGAATCAGAAACCCCGAGGCCGAACACGGACGGTGTTGAAGCTGAGGTCCTCGTTGACACCACCATCGAAGACGCGTGGGCTCCTGGTCTCCGAACCGGGCTGGTGGATTAACGACGGTCCTCTAGGGTGACCTGAGGTCGAACACGACGATAACGGCGTGTGCCACATCACCGATCCAGAAGCCGGGACGTGGCTCGTCGAGAAGGTCGACGAAGACCCCATGGACGTTGTCACCTTCCGCTGGTACCCGCTGGCCCGAGTGACTAGGTTCCCCGAGATCCCTGACTACCGTTGAGGTTTCTTTATCCGAGAGAAAGGGCAAGGTCCACACTGCACGTTGAAGAATTCAGGAATCTCTGCCTCAGTGATTGTGCGAGAGACGAGGCCTATCAGCTTTGCGGAAAGATGCGGCCCGGCCTGTGGGACCCTTGGGCTGTTGATAGCGCTGAGGATTGCTCAGAGCACGACGGTGACGCTCGATATCCTCAGCTGTCAAAGGACACTGCGTGGATCAGCGACCTCTTCTCCGGTCTGAGGTCAGTCTGACCCGTGCATGCTCAAGCCCACCGCGGTGCCCAGCGGAGCTGGGTGAGTCCGACGCCGAACTCAAGGTGCTCCACGCAGCCTCAGGGAGGTCTTTGGCTCAAAGATGCAGATGCTGGTCGGCGCACGCGATTACGCACTCACCGCATGAGGCATACCCTCATGGTAAAGGTCAGGAGGGTTCCGCGCGCTGATTCGCTCATCCACTGCGCGTCGATTTTCACTTCCATGTGCGAGGGCAGGGTTGGTGCATGGCGACGTGCGCGCTCCGTGGGAACGATGGCCGATCAGAGATCATTTTCGCTCCATGGGTTATTTCTTCCATCTGTCACGATTGCATCGCTGGCGATGGAAGGCGCTCAGCGAGGAGAACGGACCAACATGAGCACCAGCGGACATGCTGCAGGGGAACAGTGGTGAGGCCTCGGGCCGCCAGCTCCAACGCAACCTGACGAATCCGCCTATTCAGCTCATCGCTATCGGCGGCGCAATCTGCTGTACGGAGCCTTTTCATGGGCTCGGGTAAGACCATTGCCACCGCGGGTCGTCGATCTCTGCTCGTCTACCTCATCATCGGTAGCGCACTCTTCCTGTTCATGCGCGCCATGGGCGAGCTATCTTCTCTCGGACCGTCAATAGCTGGGACCTTCGCCGATATCATCCGCCACTCTTAGGCCCTTCCATGGGTTTTGTCGATGGGCTGGACCTACTGGCTGTGCTGGGTCGTTACCGGTATTGCCGGACGTTGTTGCAATCACCGGTTACGTCCTTCTGGTGGCCGGATCTTCCCTCGTGGATCCCCGTCTGCGACCGCCCTCTTGCTCTTTGCGCTCAACGCCGACGGCGGTTGAAAGGCTGTCGGTGGAAACCGAATTCTGGTTTCGCCATGATCCAGATCGTCGCAATCATCGCCCTGATCGTCGTTGGCGTCATTATGGTTGCCATCGGCATGCAAGACTCCAATGGCACGACCGCCGCAGTATCGAACCTATGGAGTCACGGGAGGACTCTTCCCACCGGGATTTACCGGTTTCTGGGTGGCTTTCCAAATTGCGATCTTCGCCTTCTGTCGGTATCGAACTTGTGGGGAACAACGGTTGCCGAAACCGCCGATCCGAACGACTCTGCTCCCAAGGCAATCAACTCGATTCCTGTGCGCGTGGTGATCTGTTCTACATCTTTGCTCATTGGCCGTCATCGCGATGGTGACGCTCATGGATCAGATCGATAAGACCCAATCGCCTTTCGTCACGATGTTTTCCTTGACCGGCCTGGGAATGGCGGCATCGCTGGTGAACCTTGTTGTTCTCGACCTCTGCTGCTTCCTCAGCAAATTCGAGAATCTACTCCACCTCGAGGGATGCTCTTCTCGCTCTCGCTTCAAGGACGATGCAGCTCCTTCTTCAGTCGACTCTCTCTAAAGCGTCACGTCCCGCAGAAACGCCCTGTTCCTCTCCTGCGTCTTCCTTGCTCTCGGCCGCGATTCTTTCTGGCTTTTGAGTGACTCAATCCTGAGTGTCTTTCACCGTTGTGACCGCGACTGTCAGCGACCCCTTTTTCATGGTCGTATGGGTTTTGGTTGTTATCGTCACTGTTCTACGTGCGTAAGTATCCTGACACGCACTCAGACTCCGCTCTTTCCCGCTGCCCGGTGGTGTCTTCTCGCCTGGCTGTTTATCATTTTCATCGCGCTGTGATGGTTTGTCGTTCCTGGCTCTCAGAGTCTGAGAGTTTGCAAGGGCTTGCTGATGTCGGCTGCGTGGATGGTGATGTACCGTGGTCGGTGTTGTACGTCGTCATCGCGCTCTTGATCGCCGAGGCCGCGCTCCGATCTCCGCGTGACCTCGGCGTGCCCGCTCCCCGTGCTGACGGTGGCGTCTTTTCACCCGGGCTGCACGTAATCTCTGGGCGCTGCCTTGTCGCGATGCGCTATGCTGACCGGGGTCAGACGGGAGCCCATAGCGGGCTGAGAGTGCGAGATGCAGACCCTTACACCTGATCCGGATTACTGCCGGCGTAGAAGTCGCAATCTCCGGACTGTCCTCATCCCAGGCGGTCCAGCCCTCCCACCTGAGCGGAGGAAACAATGTCTACTTTTTCGGCGCACCGTCGCGCTCGTTTCATCGCGTCAAGCGCGATTCTTTTCATCAGGGCCCACGTCGATTTGCGCGTGCTCATCAAGCGCGAAAGGATTCTTCGACAAGCCAAGGCAGCGCGGCCTCGTCAAGCGGTGAACAAACGGTCACGGTTCTTGCCTACGATTCGTTTGATTTCCCTGCAGAACTCCTCGACAAGTTCCGCGAACAGACCGGGGTCACCGTCAAGATCCAAGCGATTGGCAACGGTGGCGAGCTAGCCAACCAACTCGTCCTCACGAAGGATGCCCCGCTGGGAGACGCGGTATTCGGCCTCGACAACACCGTATCGACGCGCATTGTCGGGCAAGGCGTTATTGCGGACGCATCGATCACCTCGCCCAACTCTGCAGATAACTTTGCGGGAGAACCGGGGATTGGTCCCCGTCGATCGCGGTGACGTGTGCGTCAACTACGACAAGACACCTGGTTCAGGACCACCAGACTCACTCCTCCCGCAAAGCTTTGAGATCTGGCGAAAGCGAATACAGCACATGCTCGTCGCCATAGATCCGGCCTCTTCCACCCCGGAATGAGCATTCATGCTGGCCACTATTGCCAAAGTACGGTCCCGATGGTTGCGCGAACCACTGGAGTCCCTCAAGGACAACGGCGTGAAGATCACCGAAGGCTGGTCCCGGGCCTTCAATGTTGACTACAGCGCGGGTGAAGAGGCAGGGGCGCTACCCGATGATGGTGTCTTACGGTTCTTCTCCCGCTTACGCGGTCAACGATGCAGGAACCGAGTCTTCGACCGGTGTCATTACCGACACCTGCTTCCGTCAGATTGAATACGCCGGTGTCCTCACGGGCGCAAAGAACTCCGAGGGCGCGAAGAAGTTCATTGAGTTCCTTCTCTCCGACGAGGTGCAGGCGCGATCTCCAAGGCAACCTACATGCACCCCTACGCGGGTAAGGCTCCCGAGGCGCTGGAGAAGTTCGGTCCGCTGGCTGAAAAGCCCGCACGCGTTGATCCCCAAGAGATTCAGAAGAACTCCGCAACCTGGCTCAAGACCTGGCAGAAACGGTTCTTGGGTGAAAGACCTGCGACAGCTTGTGAGCGAGGGTGGGCGCCGGGGCCGTTGGCTGGGCGTCCCCGGCTTTCTCACGCTGTTCTTCGCGTGGCCCGCGGCGACACTCATCGCGAAGGGCTTCGTGGCGCGGTGGAGGTCTTGATCTCTCGGGACTCGAGCGAAGTGCTATCCGCGCCGCGCACGTGGCGCGTCATTGCTCGCACGCTTTGGATGGCTCTCCGGGCACCTGCGTTTCACTGCTCGTGGGTCTGCCCGGTGCCTACCGCGCTCTACTGCTGTCGCTTCCCCGGTCAGCGCGCTCTACGTGCGCTCATCTCCGTTCCCTTCGTTCTCCCAACGGTCGTTGTTGGTGTTGCCTTCCGTTCTCTCTTGCTCCCCAAGGCTGGTTGGGCTTCCTGAACCTCGATGGGACGCCGACGGCGGTCATCGCTGCAGCCATGGTCTTCTTCAATTACTCGCTGGTCGTATCGCAATGTCGGGTAGTTTTTGGGCGCAAATCGACGGCCGCCCGCACGGGTCGCCGCCTGCCTCGAGGCGCGCCCCACTGCGAGTAGTATCACCGTTACTTTCCCGACCCTTCTTCCTGCGATCGCCTCGGCGGCCTCCCTGGTCTTCTTGTATTGCGACTTCGCTTTGGAATCGTGCTGATTTTGGGCGGTTCGAAAGCTCACGACCGTCGAGTCGAGAAATCTACATGCTCACGACCCAGTACCCTGGATCTGCGTAGCGCCTCGGTCTTATCGATCGTTCAACTTGTCGTGAGTCGCTGCTGTCCCTGATTGTCGCCGAGGCCGCGCGCCGCCGTGGTACTCGAGCAGTCGCCTTAAGGTCCTCTGCGCCGGGGCATCGCGTGCGCCGAGGGCGATGATGTGGACGCTTGTGATGAGCGCCGCGCGTGGTCCTCGTGCTGGTTGTGCTTCCCTTGCTGCGCTCGTGTGGCGTTCCCTCCACCGACGAGGCCGCTTTCACCTTCGAGCACTACCTCAGGTTGGCCGATTCCTCCTTCACTCCCGCACTGCGCGTTTCACCTCAAGCGTTAGGGCACTCCTTCTGTCGCTCTGGTTGCAATGGTGATTGCTTTGAGCGTGGGTGTTTGCGTCGTCCTTCTTGTGACTCGTCATCCGCGTTCACGAGCGGGGCGCGTGGCGCTTTCACTCGCTCGAGCGCCTTCATGCTTCCTCTGGGGAGTCTCTGCAGTCACGGTGGGTTTTGGTTTTCTCATCACCATGAATCGCCCGCCTCTGGATCTGCGGAGCTCGTGGATTCTTGTTCCCTGTGCGCAAGCAGTAGTCGCGCTTCCCTTAGTTGTTCGCTTGATCGCGCCCTCATTGCGTGCCATTAACCCGCGTTTGCGCGAAGCTGCGGCAAAGCCTCGGCGCAAGTGAGGCGCGCATCTGGCGACAATTGACGGTCCCGTGCTTCTTCGTAGCCTTCGGCATTGCCGCAGGTTTCGCGATCGCACATCGCTGGGTGAGTTGGTGCGACTCCTTTCCTGGCCAAGGGCGATTCGGTGACGCTCCCGGTCGTGATATATCGATTAATTTCGCGTCCCGATGCACTGGATCAAGGGGTTGCAATGGCCTCGTGTGTACTTCTTGCACTCGTGTGTGCGCTGCTCATCACGTGTATGGAGTGGCTGCGTCCCGCTGAGATTGGAGAGACAGTATGAGTGAAAACGTGGCCTTGAGCTGTACGAAGGTCAGCGTCGATTACGGGTCTTTTCGCGCACTCGATGAAGTGTCTTTCGATGTAAAACCCGGCCAAATTACCGCTCTCCTTGGCCCCAGTGGCTGCGGAAAATCCACGCTCTTGCGCGCGATTGCGGGCCTTGAACGACCCAGCGGCGGGGATATCCGCTGGGAAGGCGAGTCAGTTCTTGACACCCCCTTATCAGCGCGGCTTTCGGGCTGATGTTCCAAGATGGGCAGCTTTTTCCCCATCGAAATGTTGAGGGCAATATCGCTTACGGCCTGCGTCATCTTCCACGTGATCAGCGCGAGCGCAGAGTCGCCGAAGTCCTTGCAATCGTTGGTCTGGAGGAATTTGCTTCGCGCAACATTGAATCCTTGTCGGGAGGACAGGCGCAACGAGTAGCCCTCGCCCGCGCACTCGCGCCACGGCCTCGTCTTCCTTCTTGACGAGACCGCTATCCGCCCGACCGCACCATGCGCGAAAAGCCTCAGTCGAGTTGCGCGAGATCACTACCGGGCGAGGGAATTACGAGTAATACCACGTCACTCACGACCAGGATGAGGCCTTCGCGTCGCCGACCAAATCCGGAGTGATGATTCGGGGCAGCTCGCGCCGCATCGACACGAGGCACTGTGGGCAAAGTCCTGATGCACGAAGTCGCGCGTTTCCTGGGTTTTGCGGCAGTCGAACTCGAGGGGACGGCAGACGCAGACGAGGTCTGGATTGAGATCACTGGAGGTATCTCGCTAGCGCCTCGCGGGTAATACCACTGAAGTGCTCCGCGCGCCTCGAAATCGAGGCTGACGGCGAGCCGCGCGCGTAGCGACGTACGCACCTTTCGAGCCGGGTCCCAGCGGTGAGCGTGAGTCGAGTCAAAGGCTCAGGCATCACACGGCATCATCCACTCAGGGCTTCGCTCGTGACCAATCGCTTCCGTCTTGCGGCTGACCTCGCTGGAGCGGTGCGCCCGCTACCCGCGCGCGGGCAGTCGAGACAGACCGTGGAAGGGGCCGAGGCCTCAGACGCTACGATCGCAGACGTGGGAGCGCGGCGACCGACTGCCTTGCACTTCTTTCTCGCTTGTGAAGGTCACGTGGCCATCGAGCAGCCCAGGCGATGCGCGACCAGATGAGGCAGCTTCTGGGAGAGGACGCGAAATCTGGAGAATTGTCGACGCATACGGGGAGTCAACAGGGCTTCCTGACTCCAGCGTTGACCGCGCTGTTTTCGCTCAGTCGATGGCGTGGGATGGATGCGGAAGCAGCAAGCTGCAGAGATGCACCGAATCGCGCCTGGCGGGAAGCTCGTTATGATCGTGTGGAATCAGCTCGACATGTCACGATTCGCCCGGGTGCAGCAGGCTCACGCGCATCATGCGCTCAGAGGGAGTACAACTATCGTCCTGATCGGCCGCCCCTTTCTGAACTCGCAGTGGTCGCAGGCGCTCTTTGGAGCGTTTCGACTGGGAAGACGAGACGCACCCCCGAGGAGATTCGCGAGTTGGGACAACAGCGCTCCTCCCTGTTGCGCTCGACGCGGGCAGAGAAAAGATGCAGGCAAACCTGCGCTTTGGTACCTGTGCTGGAGCATCTGGGACTGCGCCGCATTCCACCGCTGTGATCCTGCAAGTACTTCGCTTCTTGTGGACGGCAGTATCCGCGCTAATAGACACGTAGGGACAAGAGGTGACATCATCAATATTTCATTGCTCGCCTGATCAGCGTGCTGTCATGTGCGGCTCTCCGCTCTCCCTCTCTTCTGTGCTCGCTCGTGGCGGTGGCATCGCGGTAGCTTCCGGCGTCCTCACTCGCTGCTGGTTACATCCTCGGCCTGACCCTTCAACGCCTGTGTACGCGATTGTTGTCCCCCGATTTGGGAGTCTCAGATCACTGCTCCGCCTTACGGTGGCGCTCGCTGTAGAGTCATCCTCTTCGTTTGGGTTTCTTCCCTGTGGCTGATCCGTTGGTTGGTCCAATTCTATATCGCGAACGCAGGCGAGCCGATGTTCTGCTGGAATGTCCGGCGGAGAACTGGGCCAGTACCTCGGCACTGCCAGGCAGCGTCCTTCACCCTTGTCCTTCTTGCCATCGCTTCTGCGGACGCAGTGGATTTTCGGGCGCGCTCTTCTTGCGTCTTCAGCCAATGGCTGCACTACGTTCTTGCACGTCCGTGACTGGCACTCCTCGTCGTCATCGTTTGCGGATTGACCCGCAGGTCATCATCAAGCTGGGCATTAACTATATTCACCTGTCACGCGCGCCGCATGAACAATCGGACCGCTAAAGGAATCGTGCAGCCTCAGGTCAAGCGTGAACGCCTCGGGTCTCGCCTCTCGTCCTACTACTCGAGCTGGGAGTCCGTCGGATGGCCAGGCGCGCGTGTTCCCGGGCGCGGTCCCAGTCGTGCACCGAATATCGAGGCCGTCGCCGGGTGCGCTCGCCGAGAACCGATCCGCGTCTACGCGGGAATGCCAGCGGAGGAGCCAAAGCCCAGAGCGCAGCAGCCGACCTGGTAGTGCACGAACTTCGCGAAGCGCATTTGAACGTCCAGTTATTTCTGATCGCGACATCGACCGGATCGGGATGGGTTACGACGAATGGCAAGTCCAACCAGCAGGAATACCTCACCTTGGGAAACTGTGCGACGGCGTCCATGCAGTATTCGCTGACCACCTCCTCGATTAACTCTGCAACAGATCTGGACGTCTCAGGAGGAAAGCGCGGTCATTCTTTTGGAGACGACCCGCCGCGCGGTTGATGAGCTCCCCGAAGAGTCACGCACCCGCGCTCTTCGTGTGCGGGACCTTGGGTGCCCACGCCTCGCAACGCATGTCTCTCTTTCAGGGATTGCCGATGTTTTGACGACCGACAGCGGTGCGCGTGGGTCCGGAACCCCCGCCTTCACATGCATGCCGAGCTCACCTAGGCGATGCGTCTGCAGCAGGTCGCAAGGCGCCAGCACGGTCGCCACGCCCTGCTTTCTGGTCAACAAGTCCCGGAGAAACTTTGCGGGCGTGCGATGTATGGGCGAGAGCTCGGGCGATGGAACTTCCCGCGAGTCGTCTACGCGCAGCACCCTCCGATCCTGTGGTCTGCGGAGTCGCAGCTCGCTCCGGAACAGCCCGACTGGATTTCGGAACGTGTCGACGGGGACGTGAGTCCACAGATGAGTCTACACGCGCACTGGCGACCCACATTCAGGTCAACGTCGATATGCCCGTCGCAGAGCACGGCTCCCGGGCGGGCACGGACACACCTACCACGGGGAGCTCATCCCACTGGAGGCCACCCTCGGGCCTGCGAAAGAACAGCGAGCGATATGAGGTTCTCGCTCTGGACCGATCTCGACGTGGATCGGGCCGACACGCTTAGAACGCATCCGGTCAGCGCAGTCCGCGACAATCTGCGCCAAAATCGGAACGCCAATAGGTGACGCGAGCGACGCGCGCGACCTCGCGACAAATGTTTGACAGGCCTCGCTGCAAATTTTTAGTGCACCGAATTTGGGTGAGACTGTGACCGCGACCGCGTCGATGCGGGGCCGCAACAACAATCGGCGGTTTTAACGGGATGACGATGCCTGCCCGCTGTGGATGCCTGCGCGATGTGCGGAAGAAGACGGGCGATGAGGTATATGATCAACTCAGATCATCGATATGAGGGGTCCAACCACCCCGAGCAAATCGGTTTTCGTCATGCGTGACCGCGGAGTGGGAATCCAGTCCGACTGCAGGAATTTCCTCGCGATCGCTGCCGACGACCCCGCGCGTGGAAACTTGGCGGCGGGAGGCAACCCTCGGGCACTGGAAGACCGCGGGACCCGCTCTCGACCGTCTGTGCCGAGGCCTTCGCCATCGAAGGAGCTCGGCGCGCGCGGGTGCAGCCGATCTTGTCAAGACCCGACGATCCGAGATCGCTCAAGAAAAGTTCAACATCGGCCCATGAACCGGGTGACTCGTGACTCGTCCTTCGAATTGGACGACGTCATGAGTGGCTATGACATCGCAGGAATCATAAGGTCTCGCTTGGACGGCGGCGGGTGCTACTCCGCTTGGACTACAGCGATGAGGGCTCGTCCATACCCTGTCTCGCTGCGCTCGCGGGGTATGCGCTCAATGCCTCAGGTCCAGTGCCCTGCTTGACCGTGATCTCAAGCCGCGACGAATCCCGGCCGCGTCACACCCACTTCGATATGGATTCCATCTGCCTAGCGACTGCGATCGCATCGGGTCTGGGGAACAACCTCGGACTGACATGGCTCATGCTCCCGCTGTGCGAGGACGTGAAACGTCTTGCCCGCGACCACTCTTCCCATCGTTTTGCGAAAGTCGACTTCAGCGCGAGCGTGGACGCGGTACCGTGAACGCGTTCAAGAAGCATGTCGTACCCGGGCATCATTGGGATCGCCAGCGGATACCTCGCTGGTCTACCCAGCGAGGGGCGTTGAAGATGCGATGAGGCAGCCCTGGAGCTGATCGCCTAACTGCGGCTGCGGCCTCGCGCACCCCTTGCGAGCCCCTCAGATCAGAGTTCCGCTTCTGCATGATCTTGAGCGCGACCCAACCGAAGGGCGCGCGGCCATAAAGACCACGAGCGGTAGATGATCATGACGGTTGGCAATGCGATGGATGGCGATACCGGCCGCCTGCAAACCGCCGGTGAGCGCGGCCTCGACAGGACCGATACCGCCGGGGAGGGACGACCAGACCCGAGGAGTTCGATGCCAAGTGGGTAATCGAGAGGTCACAGGTTCAGCGACCCACCCATGGCCTTGAGTGAGGCCCAGAACGCGCCGACAGAAGACCGATGTTCAGCAGGCATGTTCCCCGCAAGAACCGCGAGGAGGCGCTGGGGTTGACCGGCAACCCACATGAGGCGCGGATAGACCTGCTTCACGTGGGTTCGATCTTCGGCCAAATGAACTTTCGGATCTTCGGGATGAAATGCAGATAATGCGACAAGGGCGACAACTGCGACCCCGGCGATGATCGCCATAAGGCAGCGATACGGACAGTGAGGATCCGGAAGAACAAAACGGTGACGAGCAGTGAGATAGTCACGAGGAACTGTGAAATCTGCTGAAAGAGTTACGAGTTTTGTAACCGCAGCGGCTGTACTCATCTTCTGCTTGGTCAGGAGCGCAGGTGAGCGCAGCGGGCCAATCCAGCAGGTGCGACCAGAGTGCGACAATCGAGGCGGCGACACGGGCAGAGAATCGAGTCTCCGAACTTGACCCTCTCTTGACCAGCAACCAATGGAAGGACCGCGCCGCCAACCCACGTTGCGGCTGCGAAAGCATAAAGCGATGGCAATCCAGATCGGGTTGGCCTGCTTGACTGCTGCGACGATATCGAGAGGATTCAAGCGAACCCATCAAGATGATTGCGGCAGCGACGCAAGAACTGCGAAGGTGATCATCGTCTTGGGCGAAACGCCGCAAACCAGCCGGTTGATAGATTCTTGAGGTATCGGCAACAACCTTCGCGGAGTTGTCAACAGATCGCCGCGTCGAAGGCTTACAGTCACCTCCGAAGGCAGGACAGCCTTTGCAGCACCGGCGCACAACCGACCGTGGCTTTTTCGAAAGATTGCTGCGCCGAGGCCAGCGCCCGATCCTTCCGGACATAGACTGCAAGCAGAGTGAGACCAAGGACATCGATGCTGATTGAGCCGTTCGTTGCAACTTCACCCTCCTCCCAGTGGATCGCCACATTCGGAGTGACCCATCCACAACCAATGAAGAGGGGGCAATATGGTGGTGGCTGATCGCATGGGCGTGCAAAGACCATCCGGTTTCCGTGCCCGCCGGCGATCTCATCGGTGAGTGCATCTGCCCGGCAAGATCCTTCGCGACGCGGTCGGTGGGAAGCACGCGCATGACGGTCATGATGGAGTCGCCCGCCTGTGCAAGCCCCATGTCTGGTGTAGGTGTACGCCCGCGCGCTGGCGAATGGTGGTCGTTACGGAACGCCGGCAGCGGCTCACAGGGCAAACCCAGCGGAAAGCGCGGGGCCGCGAAGACGGACGTTATTCCAACACTTCCAAAAGGGTCCCAGTCATTCCGCGCCCCGGATCGAGCATGGTGATCTCTGTAGGCAGCACTGTAGATATCCCACACCTGATAGTGGCGATTGCCATCAACGGGACGGCGAGGAATCGTATTCAGCTGAATCGGATGCGTGGGGGTTCCGCGTGAATACGTGTTCTGATATCTGGCGACAGCCATGTTTCCAGGTTGACCCCCGCGGGAAGAAGATTCAGCGAATGATGTTGGGGTGTGATTCGATGGAGAGAAGCGCACGAACAATTCGACTGCCCGGAAAGGCTGCGGTCCGGAATCCCAAGAAATAAAGCGAGGCTGACCCAAAAGTGCGTCCCAAGAGCACGGAGAATAATGCCGAGGGAAGTGTGTTGCTGCGTAAGACGCAATGACGATGATGACGGCGAGTGCCCAGTACGACCAGCGAATCGTGCGTATAGCTCGGCCTCGCCTGCCGCAGAAGGCAAGAGCGCGATGAGCGCTACTTTGCGACCAAGCATCACAATGTACGAGGCCGTTTGCCCGTTTTCCGAATAGGTGACGCTCAGTGGGCCGGTCAGGTTTTGGGAAGTTGGCGCAGGAGAAGCAGACGGTGCATGAGGCGACGCCTGCGATCACGCTTTGTTGTCAGTGCTTCTGACGTTGTGAGACTTGGGCGGCGGAAGAGGTACAGCATGCCGACTGCTGGTGCCGCCGATCGGGGTGGCCACGAATGGTTGCTCCCTCGACCAGAGACAAAGGCATAAGCAAGCAGATCGCGAATGACCGTCACGCGAGGACGTCTTGGCAACGCCTTCGGTTGTTGAGGAGGCGACGAAACCCAGCCCCTCACGCCAAGGCGATACTGAGGAGGCAGAAGATGGCTCAGACACGGAGCGGCGGCGTCGACGGTAATGAACCCGATCGGCGTGAAAAGACCGCCCTGAAGTCTTGATCGGCAGGGAGCGATTGCGTTTTTCCGCCTGCTCGACGCGGGCGCAACAGGGCGTCAGAGGCCCGGATGTGATCAGTTCCTTTCGAATTTCCATGGATGACATCCCATTCGTCTTCTAAAGCGATACCGTCGCCGCCATTAAGTCCGCACATGACCCCCGGATCGGTCTGGAACCCAAGCCCACGAACCCGAGGCGACATCTCTCCTTCCTGCACCGCCGGTCACGCCTCTCAGCCCTGATCGCCCGCTCGACAACGGCGACGCCGCCGATTGAAACCCTCGAAACCCACAGTCACCGGCTGGCCTGAACTACACGCACGCATTGGCTCAGGCGCTCAACGCCGGAAAGCCTTCCATCGACCCCACCGGTCAGCCTGACCTCGAAGGCCTTGCCACTGACTACAAGCCCAGCGAACTGAGGTACAAGGAATCTGCGCGCAAACATGGAGATGTACGAGGCCGGGCTGAAAAGGCTCGCGAATTCCGCGCCGATCCGCCTTCACCCAAGAACTCATGGAGGCGGCATCTGTCGCCGAGCTGGCAACTCCCACGCCGCACCCAGTGAAAGCATTGAGACTCTTGCTGACCGCAGTGCTTGAGGATTTTGACGCCGAAGCAAAGGGCGTCGCGGAGTAATCTACTACGTCGGGAGGAGCTCTTACCAGCAGGCCATGCGCCACCTGATCGGCTGAGACGGCGAGGAGAGCAGTCATCTGTCGCTGGTCGACCTCCACGCAATCGTGCAAAGTTACGCCTGCGATCCGGCTGGGCGGTGCAGGATCGTCCGCGAAGGTCGCTCGCACCTAGAAGTGAAGGATCAGGCGTGGTGGATGCTTCTCGAGGCGTGCGCGGCTGGCGGGCTGGATGACGTGCGCAAGCTCAGCGGGCGGGGCAACAACACGGAATGGTTCGCTTGACCGTGGCAGAGGCTGTCATCCGCCCATGCGCTTTTTGTGGAATGATACCCGGGCGCTGCGGCTGAGGAACCTTACCTGCGAACGAGGTGATGCAGACTGAGCGCGGTGTTTTGCTGGTGGCGCAGGCCACGGACTAACCCCGTTGCCTCTTTTACGGTCACGAAACTGGTGTCAATGGGAGCAATGAACTGCAGATTGCGGCACCCGCTTGCCCCACACCCGGCTGAGTTAAAAATCCGCGGTGGTTTTGAGGCTGTCGGATTGAAGTACCAGTACTGGACTGTTCTGATGCCCGGGAACGGGCTAAGGACTGGGCTGGATGAAGAGGCGCGAAATCTGTCAGGCCCTACGAACTTGCAGAAGGTTGAGGAATCATCCTGCTGAAGATCTGGGAACTGTAATGTGAATCACAAGGATGGGGAAACTGCCACGGCCCAGGTGGACAATGCTGAAGTCGGTGTTGGCCTTGTGTCGGACAGGCGTTGGCTTCCCAAGCAAAGTTCTCCAAGAAGGTTAGAGTGAACTCCTGCCGAAGCACTTTGAAAAATAAGTCGCTGGCTTTGCTGACGCCAGTGGGCATTACTCTCGCGTGTACGCTCAACGCCTCGCAATCCTCGACGCGGCCGGCGCGATGGAGCGTCCCCGGCTATGAGAACTAGACGAAGCGCATCGGTTCCTGACGCGAGGGCTGCGCCTGTCCATTTTAAGTGAATGGCTGAATCCCAAGCCCGGATGCTACTGCCCGACTGAGGGAATGATGCTCAAGAATTCCGACGCGCGCGCACCTGCCTGGGCCAGCCGAGGTCGCTTCTGTACATGCGCCTGCGCCTGAAAAGTGAGCTGGGAGTCTGATCGAGGTGCCGTTGTCGGCGGTGGAGGCGTGGTGCAGAGCCAGCCCGGAATTGGGGGTGCCTGCTGAATTTCCCGAGGCGGCAGGTACGTCGCCATGAGCCGCAGGCACGGGATGTTACATTCGCCCACGACATGAACACGCCGTGCGCAGCCACGTCCGGCCACACATAAGGCTATGTTCCAACGAATGCGTAGCTGACCCACGCGTCAGCTTTGACCGACTACAGATGGCTGAGACTACCCGCCCGCATCGTACTATATGCTAAACTGCCCAATCGCCGAATCGTGAGCGCAGCCCGACCTCCAGCCACGCCCTCCTCAACACAAGAATCAAAAACGAACACAAGGAGAGAAACAACAAGCTAAATTGAGGCAACGGACACCGACTACCAAAACTCTTGGGCATTTGAGACCAACAAACCACATGAGTTGGGACCATGATCCCCAGACCTTCAACTCCATCCCGACTCTTCAAACAACCTCATCCGCTTTTGACTCCATGGTAACCGCAGCCCTCCGCCCTGCAGCTTACCCCACCTACACTCGCACCGGCAACCCGACCAATGATTACGTCGAGGCCCGAACCTGCCCTCGAAGGTGCGTCGGCGCGCCCTGACATCCTCAGGCCAGTCCGCAAACACTCACGGTCTCAACCCGCATCTGCGGGAACAACATCGTTCTTCGCCTTCGCTTTCAACAATTCAACCTCGCTGCTCAACAACACCCTGCGTCGCCTCGGAATCGATGCCCTTTGTTCGCGATCCCTACGATGTCGAGGAAGGCTGTCTCTGCCGACGAAAACACCGCTGCCTTCTACGGCGAAACCATCCCAACCCCAGGGCGACATCTCCGATATCGAGAAGACCCATGCCGCACACCCGTTACGTCCACTTATCGTCGACAACACTGTCGCCACCCTACACCACCAACCGAATGGGCGCCGACATCGCCATCCACTCCCACGAAGTACCGGCAGCCATGGCACCGCGATCCGGCGACCGTCGATGCCGGTAACTTCGACTACGAAGGACCAAAGCGCTCCCCGGTTTCAACAGAACCAATCCTCCTACGCAGGCCTCCTTTCGGACATGACCTGACAGCCGAAAGCTCGGAGCAAACCCCTCCCACATCATCCGCGCACGAACTGGCCCGCGAGACGTCGGCTGTACCCTCGCCTTCAACCCTTCCTCATCGAGCAGGGCATCCAGACGCCCACTTCGCGTCGAGCGCCACGCCGACAACGCGCTGACCGCGAATTCCTCGAGGCCCACCCGCAGGTCAAGTCCGTCAACCACCAACCCCGAGTCCTCGCCCACCACGACCCCACCAAATACAACCTCGCGGTGCCGGTGGCCCCTCCTTCGTCATCAGGGCGGCCTCGAAGCAGGAACCTCATTTGCGACCTCGCTCAAGCTTCTCCCGACCCGCCAATATCGGTGACGCAAAGTCCTGGTCATCCACCCCCATCCACCACCCACCCCCAACCCAGCGAGTCCCAGCTGCGCGCCAGGAATTGAACCCGACCGTCCGCCCGTCCACTGGCATAATAACGTACAACATCAATACGACCTGTCCAAGGATTCGAGGCCTCGCCCACGGCCTGAAACTGGCCAGCCCCCAATCTCAAAAGTGAAGAAAGAGACCATGACCGACGTGAACTGACCGATCCCCGTCAGCGGTGCCCGGACGCCCAATGACCCCGTCGCATTCCAAGTTTGCGCACGGGGCCCTCCCCTCGAAAATGGCTCACCCCAGCCGAAGTACACGCCTACGAGACCTTGGGCACCCCAACGAGGACCGATCGAATGCGATCCTCGTAATGCACGCACAGGCGACGCCCACATCCGGGGCCAGCGGCCCACGGTCAGGTCACCGCGGGCTGCGGAAAGCCGTCGGACCGGGCAAACCCTTGGATCGAGCGCTACTCCTCGTCGTTCCCAACGTCCCCGGTGGCCGTCAGGAAGCACCGGCCCGGCCTCCAGCGCCCGACGGGCAGCCGTGGGGCCCGCGTTCCCATCTCAACGCGCGACCAGGTTCAGCCGAGGCGCGGCTGGCGGATCACCTGGACTCCTACGGAACATGGCCATCGGCGCCCGGCGATACCGCGCGCTCGGAGTGGGGAGGACCTTCCGCCGCGCTGCGAGCGTTTGGTCGTCGCCCTCGGCGGCATGCGAACGCGGAATGCGCATTTAAGCGCACACCAAACTAAGCGCTATTGAATTGGACCCAACTGGCGAGAGGCGGGAGAATTACTACGACTGTAGGAAGAAGGCCTCTCACGCGACTAAATTTCGCGCGACAAATCGCTCACGCCACCTACCGCTGCCCTGATGAGCCGACGCGCGCTTCGCGCGCCCGGTGACCGCGAGGACGTATAAGCAGCACTGTCTGCCGTCCAGTCCCACGGACCACGGCCGCAGCTCGCGCGTCGTTTCGACGCGGGTTCCCATGTTTCCTTGTGCACGATGCTGAGAGCTACGACACGGGTCGCGATCGCGGGGAATTACTGAGGCGCTGGCAGATCACCGCGCGAACGCTGCTTCTCGCCTCCCCGTGACCTGACCGACTGTTTCGCAGCAAGGACCCAAGGTCGCTGAGGGAATTTCGGCGCGCACATGCGTGCCTGTCGTCTCTGCACGGCCGCGGATGCTTCCCACCGAATATGAACAACCTAATCGAGTCCGAGGATTTCCGGAAAATCAACCTCTTTCATTGATCTCTCGCACCGTAAAGGCAATTTCTTTCTTATGTGAGGCCTGTTGGTGTACAGCCCATCTATAGAGTTGGGGCTGGTCTAATTGGATCATCACGATCCACCAGTGACCTCCTCATACGAAAACGCCAGCCTGACTTTGCATGGTTATCAGCCGTAGCTGCGGTCGGCGCTTCTGCACCGAGCGCGCCCGCTCCTCGACTCCGCACCGCATCGGCTCCCGTCGGCTGTCAGCGCGAAGGCCGCCCTGCTCATCGGCTCTGCGGAATCCGGGACCGTGACTGGCCTCCGACCGCCGTTGAGGCCTCGCTGCGAACGCGAAAGCCTCCATGCTGAGGTATGGCATGGGATGCTTCTTCCGCCCAGACCATTACTTTGAACGGGCTATGTTATACCTGCATCCGGAGGAAGGTCGACGGCTCCACGGGGTGACGACTACCGAGGCTGGCGTTTACAAGCTCTCTGGAAACGCCTTGAATGGACAGGTGAAGGTTGAGGCTGGGACGGATGCCCAGGCCGTCTTTGATCTCGACGGCGACAACTGGCCAACTCTCCTCCAGAGCGCGATCAATGGAATCCCAGCGATTTACGTTGTTCTGTCATTGAATGGTTCAAATACCCGTCACTGACGGCACTCCTCGACAAATGCCAAAGATAACGCGGATTTATCCTGATGCGGATCCTACCATTACGGGTAGCGGCTCGCTGACGGTCATCGCCAACCATGTCGACGGTATTACCAGCAAGGATGATCTCTAAGACCTAAGTCGGGTAACATCACGGTCACCCTGGAAGGACGATGCAACACATGTGGCAAGGACCCGCTGACCGCCGCTGGCGGAACTATCAAGCCCACTTGTGGAGGGAATGGCCCAGTCTGACCAAGATATATACCACTCAAGGGCCACGTCAATATCAATGGCAGTACCACCGAAACCACCTTGACGGGTGACGGTATCCAGGTGAAACTGACGTCATTACTACCGGCAAAAGGATACGACAACTAATACGTGGCGGCAGCCCGTCCGAAAAGGACCCAAGAATTCCAATTAAGGGAATTGCCGGTGTCTCCTTGATCAATAAAAGACGGCAGGCGAGTACCGTTGGACTAATTCCGGTGATATCCGTACCCGATGGTGCAATCCGACTGACTCGGGAACGAGAAGCCACCAACTGACGACGGTATTCATTGCTGAGGGTGCGGCCGTTCTGACGGCGCGAAGGTTACGGGGCTGAATAGTCCAATGAAGCCTTGAGGGTGGCTTTGACTACCATCTCCACGGTGGTGGCCAACGAATTCCAGTGAGATGACGGTACTAATGGCCTGGTCTGACTCACCGTTGCGGCAGCTGAAGTAGCGGGGAAGACCGCGACCAAGACGACCATACGACTTTAACAATGACCTGGTGGCGGTGTGTCTGCAGGACACCGGTGAGATCCTGATTTCGCGGAACTGTGATGCAGGAACGCTTATGGTGACGGCATCGACTCAACGGGATCGGTTGAAATTACCGGTAATACTGACCGTTTACGCCCGACGGATGGCGGGAACGGCGCACTGGATCTGAACGGCGAATTTCTGGTCAGGGTGGTGAACGCTGATCGCGATTGGTTCTTCCTGAACGTGGCCGAATCGCCTTCGACCAACTCTCTCACAGGGATGGCTGCAGCCCTCGGCTTCCGGTAACGTGAACCTCGACCGACCATCACGGACTCTGAGGAAAGGTCTTGGCCAACATTAAGGCTGCAAAGACCTTCCAGAACGTGGTCTTCCTCTGCGGATGTGTCGAAAATAGAGCTAAGTAATGGGTGAGTGTGATCAATCTGACCTCTGTCACTGCGGGCCGACCGACAGGCTGTGGCGGTCCCGTGGGAGCCTGGCTCAGGGAGGCCTCGCGGACAAGTGGAAACCGTCAGGAAGGCTGCTGAGGAAGAGTGTGATGTGTGATTTCCATCCTACCATGAGATTTCAGGTAGCCGCTGTGCCTGCACTGACGGGGCGGGAGTTCAAACAGGACTGTCCAGCTGATCCGAGGCATGTCCTCCTCGCTCAGCATCTTCTTTGCCAGCTGGCGCATACAGGCTCGACAATTACCCGCGACCCATGTTGAGAAAAGGACAGGCTGAGAATCGGTTGATGTCTTTATTATATAATGATTTTACCATAACTGGCTCTGTTCTGACTCCATACTGAGGCTAAGGAGATCGCAAGGCTGCTGAAGCAAGAACTACGTGAAGATGGCTGTTCCATCAAATATGGACTTAAGGATCTGATAGGTCTAAGCATTGATGGTCAAAAAGGTGAAGTGGCCGAGAAAACGGTGAATGTATATCTGAAATGAGCGCAGCAGTTAATTACCAGTGTCAAGGTTTATATAAGAAAGTCCTTATCAACTTCTAAGACTGGTAGAGAAAGTCGAGGCTGTATCGTCATATATTCACTTCCTAAAGGGATGAGGGGAGAAGTGCATGAGGCCTTTCACAGAGAGATTTGAAATGCACAGAATCGATAATAATTGGTGCTTCCTGTCAGGTAAAGCTGACTGCCCGAATGAAGATCACATTGGAGTTGCGCCCTAGTAGATCAAAACCAAGACCAATCAAGAGGCAAACGGTTGTCGCTAAGAAGAAAAAGGAAGCATCCGGTCTTCCAATACGCATTACAGAACAAGTCTCCACAGTCATCTATAGACTCCACTGGCCTGGGCCAGCGCGTCGCTGCATGAAACAAGTTTGAGGAGCATCAAATGAGCGCACCTACCATAGCGATGGTTCTGCTGATCATCACGACTTCCTTGCAATGTTGATCCTGCTGGAGTTTCTACTACCCTGCCACTGACGCTGATCTCGTCGTCGCACTTTGTTGTGAATATCGATGTCCTCAGGTCGCGCCGCGGCAACCTGGATGATATCTGCAGGCCTTTGATTTTGCCTTCGGCAGTGTCTTGTCGATCATCCACTGCAGGCCTGATGAAACTTTAGCCATGAAATCGCCTAATACTTTGCTTCCTATAATATCTGTTCTCGCATGAGCACCGCGATTCACCCCTACGCAAATACGTAATATGCTTGCAACTCTAACAAGATTCAACTCTGATCCTAGTATCATTCGGCCTGCAGTTCCACCTGACCGTAACGCATTTATAGTTAGACCCCAAGCACTTGCCTGCATGTGCCAAGGCAACTGGAGCCAAGGTCATCAAACTCAAGGCGGTCAATGATCTCACCTGGTTGATGTTCACTACCGGGTCCTGGCCATGCTTGAACTTAATGCAATCGCTACTCCTGGCCTCGTGAAACTGAGGATACCATGACGCACGAACTATGTTCCTGACGAACCTCAAATGAATCAGCCTCGATGATAAGAACGTACGCGTTGGGTGATGCTCACGCGGAGTCGACCAGTACGTCAAAAATGCATGGATCGTTTTCACCAGTTGCTCGCGCTCATGAAACCCTGCAAATGATCCTTGAAATCGGGGGAAAATTGAGCAGCGATAGCCCTGTGCTACTTGATACTCCTGAGCTCGGTTCGGAATTCAATTACATCCCCGTGGGAACACCAGCGGTTGTCGAGACTTTGATGCCCCGCCCGGCGCGGCTTCAGTTGATTTACTTAGACGAGGCCGGGGAGTTAGGGTAACGCCCCGCGCCTTTGCGCTCACCGAGGCGGCGCCAAGAAATCCCCCAGGTCGGGCTCGGCGCGTGCGAAGTTGTAGTCCAGAGGCGCTAGGAGGCGCCACACCCAGTCCGGAGCGCGATCGTGGTTGGAACCGAAGAGGTTTCGCCTCGCGTGCGTAACCAACCACCAAGCACAGCGCGGTTAGAGGGCACCATTGACGTGCCGAGAAAAACCACTGCACCGATGAATGCGAAACACAATGGTCAGTCGCCGGGGTAGATGTGACCAGATGACACCGAAGACTGCCCTGCAGGAGCGCCGCTGCCGCAAGGCCTGGCGTTACGTGCCACCGAGCGCTCCAGAGTCAATCGTGGCGAGTGTCCGACGAGCTTCGTCACCCCATCGATAAACAAAGAACGAGAAGCGCCAGGCCGATTCCAGATGCCGCGGCGTTCTTCGTTCAGAATCGCGCCGTCAAAGCTTTAAACTGCGGCGGTGACCGGGCCATTCCCGGCAATCGATGGGACTCAGATGGTAATGACCCCGATCAGTGGAAGGGATCATCCAGTGCGAGCAATTCCCCACTCAGAATGCGCGGCAGAACAGGACTTCACCGCGCCCTTGAAAAGGGTGCCCGTGAATGCCGAGTAGGGGACCGACGATAACGGCCTGCGGCAGGAGAAGCGGTTGGACAAGCTGCGCGGGCCTCGGAAGAGAGTAGTGAAGTCAGTGCACCCAGCCGTGTGCGACCAAAAACCGCGCCGTCAGTTAATGACTAAGGTAGGTTAGACGGTGCTTGGTGCTGACTTCTCGAGAAGAAGAATCTCTCAAGCGCAAACACGGCACCAGAAAGGGGGAGCGAATAGACAGCGGCGGAGGCTCAAGCTGGCTAAAAATGATAAAGGATCCAGTTGGGGAAAGAACGAGGAAGTTCGAAATCTTCCTCCAAGGAGGCGCATCCGCGGGAGCGACTTCGTCCAATGAGGCCCCATTCCACAATGAGGATCTGATTGCTGAATGCCAGAGCGTGAACCAAAAGGGATTTTTAATATCGATCAGTTTATGGAAGCGCGAGATCACTTCCCCGCCATGCGGGCGTAGAGGTACCAGAACAATGCGCCGAGGATGCCCGCTCCGCTTAAAGGAGGACGCGGTGCCACCAGGGAACGAAGATCGCCTGAAGAAGCGTGCCATCAAAGTGACCGAAACAAGGTGCTCGATGATGGAGAAGATGCGAACACCCGGCGCCCACAAGACCTGCAGCAATTGCGGTGATCAAAACCGCGAGCCTCAGCCCAAAGGCGGGGAGATTGTGCAGAGATTGGGAAACCGTACCACATTTCTTGAGATTAGTGACGTTTCTCTTACCGTCCAAACGTATTCACATCTGGTTTGGCTTTAATCGATCACGCTGAGGTTCGTCGGAAATGTCACGCTGATGACAAAGCGCTGAAGAAGAGCTTCGTTCAACGCGCCGCAGCCTCGGCGATGAGTTCCTTGCCTGAGCTTTGTAATCGTGATTGTTCCGCCGCGACGGCTCGAACCGTAGGCGTGCGCACAACGAGCGTTGCGGCTGGCAAGCAAGCGACGATAGGTGGCAATCGCGAGGGACCATGACCTGATTGCGCAAGTGCCTCCCATCCGGATTCCGATTTCACCGGAGGTTGATGCGACCTCGTCAAGGACGTGCGGTACTCGCCGAGCGACAGGTCCGAAATCGCGCGCTTTGAGTGCAACCTCGGGTGAGCCGCGGAAGCCTAGTACAGTAATGAAAACTGTTCGATCCGCGAGCACGCTTTTCTTTGGTTCAGTGTCCCTTCTCCGCTTTTGGCGTTCAGCACCGAGGATTCTCTATAACAAAGGACGAAAGTTTATGGACTTTGGTCAGGCCAAGTTCAACAGCCTCAAAAGCGAAATTGAGACAGCAAAATCGAGCCCCTCAGCGGATTTATTAGTCATCCCACATAGAATGTGTGATAACTTTTGATTAAATGTGCATTAAGCTTTGATTGAAGAGCTATGGCTCTCCTCCGAATGCGAACAGTTTTCGAAAGGCGAAAACGTGCAGAGCTGCTAGAATTAGTCGAGTTTAACGACCGTATGCGGTCACGTTGCCGAAACAAAACCATTTCTTTTGCCTTCAAAGGTGTATCGTACGAGATCGATCTTCGGAAGGAGAATGCAAGGAAGAGTTTGAGCGAGTGACTCCCCTGATCTCAGCAGCGCGTAGGGGTTGGTGGGCGCAATGGAACAGTCGCCGAGCGGGTCAGCTACGTTGCGAATCAAAAGAGTCTGGCAGTGCGCGGCGCGCGCCTCGCGAAAAGCAGCTTTTGGCGAGTGAACGCGACGTATTCCGACGGCACTGGCTGGAGCACCCGGAAAAGAGACTCTGCTGGAGTATTCCCTGAGGAAAGCGCTATGCGGGTGCTTTTCAAAACACACTGCATTTACTGTAGTATCCAATACGTTTTGTATTGAGTGGTCAGTTTTTAAAGCTGCTCACGGAGCGTCTGTCGATACGCGCAAATGTGCAGGTCATGCCAGGGTAAATAGTTGGAGATTGACCCTCCGAAGCAGAGTTAGACCGGTTCATCCACTGCGCGAACTGATCGCCACGACTTTCTATGCAGCAAGAAGATTGTCTTCGAGTACAGAGCTTCCAGGCGTCATGCCGTGAGCAAGCGATGGCTGAAACGCGCCAGAGCGCGCTACCAGCCTCGCACGGCCCAGAACCACTTCGGATTGATACACTGGAAGCTCACGATCAGCGTGGAACATCCTGCGCGAAGCCCCGCAAGAACATCGACACTCCTTCGGGCACAGGAGGCCGGGACGCCGACCCATACGCAAAGCGAATAATGACGGCCTCGGGTGCGGAGCAGCATCGGCACCGCAGACGCTCGGCAGACAGACCGGGAACAATATCGATGACCGCGACGTGTCGTGACGGGTATAGGAGCGAGCTTCGCCCAGCCCCTCACTCCTCGCCCTGATGCCGTGGTACCACCGCGCCACGGGGCGCCGGTTCTGCGTTTCACCGGCAAAGTCGAGCGGGAATCAAAGCCGTGGCAAAAGCCCGCGACGAAGTTTTCGTCGCGCTGATTACCTGCTAAAAGCGTGGCCGCCAGAACAGGGTGACACCGAAACTGCGGCTTCGCAGCGCGCAGCGCACTGGTGACATTCGCCGATGCGGCCCTGTAGCCTCGACGCAGTGGATAATACTGCGTGATCCCGGTGAAAACGATCGGCTTCCTCAAATCGGCCAGAGCACAGGAGCAGCGTAGCTGAGGAACAGCCATCGTGTCTGTGCCATGTAAAACGACAGCATCTGCGCTGTCGGCGTGAGAACGAACGTCGATCAGATGATGATCCGCCAATGGATAGGCGCTCGCCCCAGAAGAATCAACCAAAGGGAGAGAGAGCTGGAGAGAGAACCCGCCCAGAGAGCTCAATCACCGTCCAATTGCGCATCGAGCCACGAGGCCAAGTCTCGCTGCCCGACGCAATGCCGCGAGTAACCAACTATTCTGGATGAGAGCTCTCCGGCGTAGGTTACGTGGATCCTCGCGATGGTCCTCTTCTGTCACGCCGCGGACGATTGGTAGTGAAGCGAGATTCTGGGCGCAGCAGATATCGGCGCGGCTTTCTGTCAATTCGAAGAAAATCTATCGCGAAATGGATGGCTGTGGCATGCACGCCATCACCCCGGGATTTTCTTCAAGACGCCGACGTTGGTGTAACGGAGAGGGGCCTGACGCTAAACGCATCCCGGCCCCTCTTGCATGGAAAGAAACCTCAGCCTTGGAGACTGATCGGCACCTGCACGGCAACATCGCTGCCGGAAGAGTAAATGACCGTGTTGCCAGCCGCTGATGCTCACGCGGTTCACGGAAGCAGTGACAGGCGAAAGTCGCTGCCGCCGATCGTGATGGACCTGATTGCGGGTCGAGGTCAGCTTGACGTCCGAACCGAAGATCACCACGCGGGCAACGCCCTCGGGAACGCGACAACAACGTCAGAATCTACGATAGTCTGAGTGCTTCCGGTGACGCCCTGTGCCGTTTCCTCTGCTGTTAGCGCAGAAGAAGCGCTGCCTGCGCTGCGGAGACGGTCGCAGACGCGGCTGGCCAGGCCAGCCGATGCTGCGGTCGAGGCCTCGGCAGCGGCGTTTGGAGGGCTGCTCTTCGCGGAGGCCAGCCGCTCGGAAGCGCCCTGATTGCTGGTCTGGCTGCAAGCGCTGATTCCTAGTAGCGAGGGCAATCACTGGTGACGCGAAAGCGGGCCAGAGAACGAGGTGAACTGAATAGTCATCGAATCCCTTGAAAACACCGAAAGCGGGAATGAAGATTTCAACCTCGGCGGTTCGCTTGGCGGGCCTGCCGGGCTGTCGGAGCCATCGCAGCGTTCGTGCCCGAGCAACAGGCTTGCCTCGCCGAAGCCCTGTGAATCCAGGGGCTAGCGACGCCATCCTTCTTCAGCTCGCTTCACGACAGCGGCTAGTGCGCCCGGAGAGGGTCTGTTCGATGCGTCATCACCGATTGAACTGCGTGGCTGCAGATGCGCGCGAACCTTCGCGCTGGTCAGAACCCCAGCGAGATTCTTCAGGGTTGCCGCGCTCGCCGAATATCGGACCTGCCGAAGTCGAAGAGGACGCCGTCCCTGCGTGGCGGTGGTACCGCAGCTCCGACGGGCTTGAGGCTGTCTGACTTTGGGGAACTTGCTGACCTTGCCGGCAGTCGAGCTCCTGTCGGCCTCGACTTGCTGTCCGCTGATCTGCGCGTGTGCCATCGCCATTGTTGATGATGTTGAGGTTCGGTCGTGCAGACGCCGCACCCTTTGCCATCAAGGCTGTAGTGTCCTGGAGGTCTTGCGCGTTAGTAGGTGCCCTGAGCTGTCGTGCGCTGATGACGATGCTTTCGCCCGTCCCGAGTTACAGGTGCCTGAGCCATCGAGCTGATGATGCAGTTCCCAGGGTGCTGGAGCTGTAGGTGCTCAGCCGTGTCGGCGCTGATGACAATGTTCGGGACGGTGGATGAACGCCGAGACACCGCCGCCCGTACCGTCGACAACGATGCCTCACGGGGCTCCTCGTTGATGACGCCGGAGCCGTCACCATTGTTCACCAACCCTGCTCTCGCCGCCGTTGTTCGAGACGCCGAGCCGTCACCGCAGCGACGGTGTTTCCACCGTTGGTAACGAGACCGGAACTGGTCACACACGGCGGGGAGCAACTGTCACGCCGGGGAACAGAGGAAATCTTTGAGGTCGCGTCGATAACGGCCTTGTCCGCAGCTGAAGACACCGATCGGGAACCTTGAAGAGAGGAATCGGCGGATCTCGCCGGGCTTTGTAACCTGCTGACAGCCGGTACTGCGGTGCCTCGTGGCGGAGGCCTTGGGAGCCTGTGCTGCCTCGGTCGTCGTTGAAGTGGGAAGGCGTGCTCTGGGAGCATGCACTCAGAGAAAAGAGTGCGGCCAGTTGCGGTCACGGTCGCCGTATGGAAAAAGTGGCGCTCTGATGTTGTGTCACCCATGTGGAAAGTTTAAAGGAATGCTGGGCTGCTTGCTGGGCGGGTACTGATATGGACTAACCGTGTTGATGGTTGCTGTGCATGAAATAGATGCATGACACACGTCCTGACACATAGGGAGTGAAAAGAATAGGAGCATGACCCACAACTGGTGCTGCTCTGCCACGGCGAGAGCGCGAATGGAATGCAAAAGAACCTCTTCACCGGTTGCGGATGTTCCGCTGTCGGACAAGGCCGCGCGAAGCAACCCACGGTGGTGAGCTCTCAAGGAGTCCGGTGTCTCTCGCTGATCTCCTGTTCACGTCGATGCTGCGTCGCGCGATCGGGCGACCCGCGAACCTGGCTCGCGATGCCGCTGACCGTCACTGGATCCTCGCTGAGCGCAAATTGAGGTCTCAACGACGTCACTACGGTGCGCTCCAGGGTAAGAACAAGAAGGAAATCCGCGACGAGTACGGCGAGGGCAGTTCATGCTGTGGCGCTGTTCCTTCGACGTGGCTCCGCCCGCCATCGAGGCAGGTTCGAGTTCTCGCAGGATCAGGATCCCCGCTACGCTGGCGAGCTCCGTTCCCATGAGCGAGTGCCTCAAGGACGTCATCGCGCGTCTCGCGTGCCCTACTGGGATGAGACCATCGTTCCCGCGATCAAGACCGCGCAAGACCATTGTCGCTGATTGCAGCGCACGGCAACTCCTGCGCGCCATCGTCAAGCACCTGGATGAGATCTCCGACGAGCACATCGCCGGCGTGAACATCCCACCGGTATTCGCTGGTGTAACGAGCTCGATGAAGAGACCCTCAAGCCCGTTAAGAAGGGCGGCACCTACCTGGATCCTGGAGGCCGGAGGCGAAGATTGCCGCGGTCGCCAACCAGGCAAGTGATCTGAACGGAGTCCCGGCGTCGCCTTTTCAGGCGATGCCGGGGCTTCACTATATCTACTGTGTGGTTTCTGTTTATTGACGCCAAGCGGTCTAAGCCGGATGACGACCGCGGTCATAGCAAAGAACGCTATGCGGCTTATAGGGATCCCTATTTTGCAACGACGCGCGGAGGATCTGTGCGTGAAGGCGCTTTTGTGCGAAGACGCTTTCATATTTTCTGCGCCGATGCTGTTACGATGCTTCAGTCCGGACAAAGTGCGTCGGAGCCTCAACTGATTCGCAGTATTTGGTACCTTTGCCTCCGCATTCAGACGCACTTTGTCCGGGTGAATGGAGATTCGGCTCCTGCTAGGTAGCGATCGCAAGGGTGGGCATTTGAGTAGCTGAAAAGTGGCTATTTGAGTAGCTGCGATGCGAGGACTTTGGTCTCGGTTTCTAGCCAGAAGTAGCGCGCAACCGCCCATCCACAGTGTTGTGTTTGCGCCGGAGTTATCCACAGATTGCATAACTGTTCTGCCAGTTGAAGTCGCAGCACGCATCCTACTTATAGACGGTCAGTGTTCATCCAGTGTGGATCCGAAAGAGGAGGGCGCGGTGAAAATCGCTTATTGAGCCACGTTTCATCTCTTTCGATTATTCGAGTGTGTCCCAAGCGATGCTCTACTCGTCTACAAGTAACCGACGAGTTCTCGCCAATCGCTGTCAATCCGGTGAAATTGTTCGGATCATCAGAGTAGTTATCTTCCCTCATCTGCCCTTCGATCAGCTTGTCATCACAGGCTTGGTGAATGCCCAATTCATGGTCTGATCGCACGAGCTCTGGCGGCGATCCACCGACGCCCCTATCTCGTGCTTGATTCTCGTCTGTCACTCTTTATCTACGGCTACACGCACGACTTTGACTAGCCCCGGACTCGTGTCACGGCAAAGATCGACAGCCTTCGTCCTCTGCATTTCCAGCAGTAGTTCTCGATCAGCGCGTAGTCGCGGCTGCGATCAGTGTCGGTCCGCGCCATTGCGATGGCCGTGCGGGTCTTGCGCGTTGAAGGACTGCGTTCTCTGGATCAAGAGTCTCTCCTCATTCGTTGCGTCACTCGCTGCCCCTCGCCGCATGCAGCTGGCTGATCTTTTCCCTCAAAACTCAATATGATTTTTGCCGCCATCGTGAACTTCAATCGTTTCAGGCAAAGGGGTGTTTCTCGCGCCCGGGAACGTTCAGCTCGAGAGAATCTTCAACTCACTCACGCGCCTTGCCCGCAATATTCGTAACAACGCCAGCTTCGATCCTTGATCCCCAGGCTTGACGCGGGGTGAGTCTCCAGGCGAATCTCGTCTTCTGTTTATTCTTCAATCTGCCAGAGCTCCTCAAATGCAGACCCAATATGAAGTCAATGCCGTCGGTCGTCAGTGTTTCGTCGATATTGCGTTTCCGAGCCACAAAATTGCGTACGAATTTGATGGCCGCCAGATATAGGGGATACCGTCGATCAGGTTCATTCTGTGATTGAAGATGAACAAGATCGCCAGCGTCGTCTCGAGGCCGAGGGGCTGGAGAATCGTTCGTCTGCGGTGGAGTGCGCTGGCCGACCCGTCCCTCGTTCTGAGACAGCTTTCCCAAAATCTTCTGTGGACAGCGAAACAAAGGAAACGAAAAAAGGACTGAAGGTAAAGGGCAAGGAGCAGCTGCGAACGGGAAGACCCATACGAGGCCAGGCAAAATACAGCACGCCAAGGCCAAGGACCAGCTGTGAACGGGAACCCATATCAGGGCCAGCCAAAAACAGTGTGCCTTGGCCGGATATCATCTGCGAACAGGGAAGACCACCGGGAACTGAGAGAATCGCTGCCTGAGGCTGCAGCTAGATTCGAAGCTGCGGGAATTGCAGCTTGCGGGAGTGGAAACTGCCACCTTCCCGTGTGAAGACTTCAGGCTGCAAAGCTCTGTGAATCCTCAGGAAAAAGCGAGTTCTCGTCCCGGGCACACAAAGGGCACAAAACTGATAGAATATAAACCGCAGTTCAGCTGGAGTGCAGGAGTTTCTTCTATGTCATTTGAGATCGGTCAGACCGTTGTTTACCCTCACCACGGCGCCGCCAAGATCGAGGAAATCTCCACCCGCATGATTCGCGGAGAAGAGAAGACCCACCTGACTCTTCGTAAGCCAAGGAGATCTCACCATCCAAGTTCCCGCTGAAAAACGTTGACCTTGTTGGGGTTCGTGACGTTGTCGACGAAGACGGGCTTTGAAACTGTTCTCTCGGTCCTTCGCGCTCCCTATATCGAGGAACCGACGAACTGGTCTCTCGTCGTTTCAAGGCGAACCAAGAGAAAAATTGCGACCGGTGATATTGTGAAGGTCGCCGAGGTTGTTCGTGATCTCACTCGCCGCGATGATCAGAAGAAGCTCTCAACGGGTGAGAAGCGCATGCTGACGAAGGCGCGCCAGATCCTCAGTTCAGAACTTGCTCTTGCCCGCGGCATCGATAAGTCCGCAGCGGCTGCTCGACTCGATGAGGTCCTTGCCGAGGGATATGACTCCTCCCTTGCTATCGCGGACGACCTCCCGGAAGACGATTCGGAAGAGTGACACAGACTCATTCCGATCGAGTTTTGCGGTAATTACTGCTGCAGGATCGGGTACTCGGCTGGGTTCGGATCGCCCTAAAGCCTTAGTTGATCTTGAGGGTATGTCTCTTGTTGAGCGTGCTCTGCGTAATCTCCACGCGGGTGGCGTTGATTTTTCGATCATCACCGCACCTCCTGATCACCTTGACGAATTTAACGAGGCGCTTTCCTCGCCGGAATTACGTGCAATTTCGCGCGTTGTCCCAGGTTCCTCTATCGCGTCAAGCTTCTGTTGCGGCAGGTTTGGATGCGCTTTGCAGAAATCTTGGGGAAGAGGACGCTGCCCGAAAGGGTGCTGTTTCTGTATCGGAAACCACGGCCTCGGCAGTGGGGGAGAATACGCCGGTGCTGATTCACGATGCTGCGCGCCCCCTGGTGTCCGCGCAGCTGGTTCAGCGAGTCATCGAGGCGCTCCAATCCGGTGAGAAGGCTGTCATTCCCGGGCTTCCGGTTGCCGATACTTTGAAGAGTTTCCACCTCATTGACGAGGCCTCGGCTGGGGAGTCCTCAATCGCGCGCTATGTCGATGCGACCGTTGATCGCAGCGGACTGGTTGCGGTCCAAACTCCTCAGGGATTCCCGTGGTCGGTGATTCGGGGAACTGCACAGGACGGCCGCGTCCTCGGGAAACAGTGAGGAAAACAGCGCTTACTGACGATGCCGGGTTAGCTCAGAGCGCGGGGATTCCCGTTCGGATCGTCCAGGGGGAGGGGCGCGCGCTTAAGATCACGACCCCGATTGATCTGGTTTTTGCTCGCGCGATCTTGGCTGAGGGCGCTCAGCTTGATAACCATCACATCTATTTTTCTTTTCTGAACTGTGCCGTGCTAGGGTTCACATGTAGGCCTAAGGTCGTAGGCGCATAAGGAGTGAATATGAGTGAAACGGCGACCCCCAGTCGATGAATACTTCGTCGAAGAAGAAATCATCGATCCTGACGAAGCCCGTTATTGAGTGGGCAATAGCGGACTGGGGATCGGCAGCGTTCAACGCGGTTGCAACGACTTTTCGTCTTTTTCGGTGTACCTGACACACGATGGTACATTCACCGACAAGGGAACTGCCAGCGATTACCTCGTGGGGTCTTTTCGCTGCGGGAATCATCATCGCACTCTGGCTCCTATCACCGGGCAGAGGGCAGACCGCCGTGGAAAAGGTGGCGTCGCGCTTTCAGTCTTCACGGTTCTTGTGGTGATCTGCCTAGCGCTGATGTTCTTCGTCGCGCCGCAGGGACCCCTGGGACCGCGTGGGGGTTTGCTCTAGGTATCGGCCTGCTCGGTGTGGGAAATATTTTCTGAGTTCGCCTCGGTGAACTACAACGCGATGTTGAACCATCTGTCAACGAAGGACAACATGGGCCGAATTTCGGGCCTTGGATGGGGTTCAGGGTTACGTTGGTGGAATTGTTCTGCTCCTTATTCTGTTCGTTGGATTGATTAACCCCCGAGGTCGGTTGGTTTGGGATCACCCACGAGAATGGGCTGAATATTCGAGTCTCGATGGTCATTGCCGCGCTGTGGATGCTGCTGTCCTCTTTGCCGTTGATGCTCCACCCGGTTAAGCCCAAGCACATTGACGAAAAACACGGAGAGCATGAAACCCTGTGATTCCTACCGCAAGCTGGGAAGCACGGTGAAGTCCCTGGCTGAGGGACACTCCGCACACCCTGTTCTTCCTGATTGCTTCGGCGGTCTTCCGTGACGGGCTGCTGGTGTTTTCACCTTCGGCGCGATCTTGGCGGGTACTGCTTTCGGCTTCACCTCGGGTGAAGTGATTATCTTTGCGATCGCTGCAAATATCGTTGCAGGAATCGCCACGATTGCGATGGGCACCCTGGATGACGTCATTATCTGAAGCAGCTCATTGTGCTGTCGCTGAGCTGCATGGTGGTTGCGGAATGAGCGTCTTCTTCCTACACAACGGTGGAAAGATTATTTTCTGGACTTTTGGTTTGGTGCTGTGCGTTTTCGTCGGGCCGACTCAGTCTGCATCTCGGTCATTCCTTGGACGCATGATTCCCGAAGGTCGTGAAGGCGAGGTCTTCGGACTCTACGCGACGACAGGACGAGCAGTGTCCTTCTGGCCCCCGCGATGTACGCGGTGTTCTTGAACCTGGCTGCAGTGACGCCGGCTGGCCACGACTACACCTACTGGGGAATTCTGGGCATCATTTTGATCTTGGCTCTGGAGCTTGATCTTGACGCTCTTTTGTTCACCCGGCGAAGGCACTGGCTCGATAGCTTGCGTAGCTTGGGACATCCGCATAAGCGCTTTGCGCGGAAAAATCAACGCTGTTGCGCTTGCTGCGATTCCTTCCCCCTTCCGGTGAAACCGAGGCCGTCAGTCGTCGTTGCTGAGACAGAGACGGGAGCTCCCAGAATCTGGCTCATCTTTTCTGAGTGCTTCGGGTAGTCGCTCATCATTCGTGGTCGTTTTGCGATTACTTGGACGGTCACGTTTCCAATCGCCCATCCGGCTTCGGAGAGCATGCGTCGTACTTCCGTGAGGAATGCTTGCCCAGAGGCACCTGACCACTCAGGGGCGGTCGGTTCCAAAGTTTGTCCCCAGATCTCCGAGGCCGGCTGCGCGAGAAGCGCATCGCAGGTCGCGTGGGCAGCGGCATCCCCATCAGAGTGTCCTTCAAGAGGGATTTCCCCGCCATTCCAGGCAGGCAAGCATCAGCGTTTTCCGCGTCATGGGGCGAAACGGATGTAGCAAAAGGCATGGACGTCGATTGCGTGTCCGACACGAAAAAGGGGAAGGCATTTCACTCATGCCAGTAGCCTAAATGCCCTCGCCGGCATTTGCGTACAGTTTTTCTCATCTCAGGCAAAGCGTCTCAGATGAATCGATTCACCCCGCTGCCTGCCTGTGCTCACGGTAGGGTGAGACCGTGCGTTACATTTCGACCAGAGACACCCAGGCCACTTCCGCTTCCTTCTGCGACATTCTGCTCGCAGGACTTTGCGCCTGATGGTGGCCTGTACCTCGCCCGAAAGCTACCCTCGCTCAGCAACGATCAGCTGAGTGAATGGGCGAGCGTACTTATGAACGCGGTTATGCGGCCCTTGCAGCGCGAGTTCTTGAACTGTTTATCGACGATATTCCCCGTCCAGATATTGAAGCGATCTGCGCTCGCGCCTACCGCACCCCGGTCTTTTCCGGACCCTGAAATTGTCCCCGTAACTTGCCTGAGCGAGGGAAGAAAACCTCTGGCTCGCACACTTGTCCAACGGTCCCACTGCCGCATTCATGACATGGCCATGCAGCTGCTCGGCGAGCTTTTCGAGTATGAACTTGAGCGTCGCGGAGATTGGCTTACCATCGTCGGTGCAACCTCGGGTGATACGGGAAGTGCCGCCGAGTACGCTCCTGCGTGGGCGCAAGGGCCTGAGCGTTGTCATGCTGACGCCCGCCGGTCGTATGACGCCTTTCCAACGCGCACAAATGTTCTCTCCTCGACGAGAACATCGTGAACGTGGCTGTTGACGGCGTTTTTGATGACCGTCAAGACCTGGTCAAAGCCGTCAATATCGACGCGGAGTTCAAGCAGCAGTGGCATGTCGGTGCCGTCAACTCCATCAACTGGGCGCGCCTGTTGGGCCCAAGTTGTCTACTACATCGCGACATGGTTGCGCCTGAGTGAACGCCTCTGTGGGGACGCGCGAGTGAACGTGTGTTCCCTCCGGCAACTTCGGCAATATCTGCGCTGCACATATTGCCCGCCAAATGGGACTTCCCTTGGGGGCCTTGGTGGTCGCGACCAATGAAAATAATGTCCTTGAAGAGTTCTTCAGGACTGGCGTGTACCGAGTCCGCGGAAGTGAAGATACGCTGGCAACCCTCATCGCCCTCGATGGATATTTCAAAGGCCTCGAATTTTGAACGATTCATCTTCGACCTCGTGGGCCGAGATGCCACGCGCACGCGTGAGCTCTTCACCCAGGTCGCGACCCAGGGATACTTTTGACTCTCGCAAACCGAAGAATTCGCAGGGACTTCGCGAGCGCTTCGGTTTCTGCGCGGCCTCGTCAACGCATAGTGATCGACTCGCCCAAATCCGCCGCACCTGGGAGGAATCGCACTACCTCCTCGATCCCCACACTGCTGACGGCGTGCAGGTTGCCCGCCAGATCGCTGGGCAGCTGGAGGGCCCCGTCGTCGTGATGGAGACTGCGCTTCCCGTGAAGTTTGAAGAAACGATTGCCGAGGCCGTGGGCTTTGTTCCTCCGGTCCCGCTGCGTTTTGCGGATATCGAGGGGCACGAACAGAAGGTCGTTGCATTGCCTCGCGATGTTGATGCTCTCAAGGAACTGATCCGCACGCGGGTGCAGCCAGGAAGGTAATTTCTCTGCGTTTACACGGTCCCGGGAACTGAACTGGTCTCCAGATGCAGGGTGGCACCGTTTACCATGAGAGCATGAGCCTTCATCTGTACGATTCGAAAACTGCACGCCTCCAGCCGCTGGAACCGGTGATTCCCGGACACGTGGGAATCTACCTGTAGTGGTGCGACTGTTCAGGGGTCACCCCACGTCGGCCACTTGCGCTCGGCGGTTGCTTTCGATTCACTGATTCGCTGGCTCAAGCGAGCAGGGTTTGGAAGTGACCCTACATTCGCAATGTCACTGATATCGACGACAAAATCCTGAATAAGTCTGCTCAGGCGGGGGTTCCGTGGTGGGCGTGGGCTCAGCGTTTCGAACGCGAGTTCACCGCCGCATACCAGAAGCTTGGCGTTCTGGAACCTCACCTATGAGCCTCGCGCAACCGGTCATATTCCCGAGCAAATCGCACTCGTTCAGCGGCTCATTGACCGCGGCCACGCATACAGCGATGGCGCGGGAAACGTGTACTTCAGTGTGAGTTCTCAAGAGGACTATGGTTCGCTCACTCACCAGCGCCTTGAGGATATGCGAACGACGGAAGACGAATCGCAGATCGATTCGGTAACCGAGGCAGGAAGAGGATCCGCGCGACTTCGCGCTCTGGAAAGGCCGCAAAGCCCGAAGAACCAGCCACGGCCTCGTGGGATTCCCCTTGGGGGAAGGGACGTCCGGGCTGGCACCTCGAGTGCTCGGCTATGTCGTACCGCTACTTGGGCGAGGTTTTCGATATTCACGGCGGCGGAATCGATCTGCGCTTCCCTCACCACGAAAAACGAGCAGGCTCAGTCTCACGGAGCCGGCTGGGACTTCGCGCGCCTGTGGGTCCACAACGCATGGGTGACCACCAAGGGTGATGTCGAAGTCCTTGGGAAATGTGCCTCGATCGACACCCTCACGGAGGATTTCCCAGCTGCCGCGGTGCGTTGGGCGCTCTCGACCGTGCACTACCGCAGCGCCATCGAGTGAGGGCCGGATACCCTCCCGGATGCGAGACGCAGCATGGGAAAAGTTCTCGACTTTTGTCACCCGCTCAATTGAGGGCCGTCGGTGAAGCAAGCCCGGAGGAACTGTTCTTGACTCCCGAAGAACTCCCCAGCCTCACCAGGCAATGAACGACGATCTCAATGAGCCGGTGCGCTTGCCGCAGTCCACGAACAGCTCAAGCTGGGCAATATTGCCTTGGCTGATGGTGATGCTCCAGGCCATTAAACGCCAGCAAAGTTTTGGTCCGTTCCTACGCTTGATGTTCTCGGTCTGGACCCGGCCTCGCCGCAGTGGGCAAATGCAGGCACGGGTGCGTCGGCCTCGGGAAATACCGGGATGACCCATCAAAAAGCATGCACTTGACGTGCTGGTTGGCGCTCTCCTCGAGCAGCGTGCCCAGCGCGCGCCGACAAGGATTGGGCAACAGCTGACCAGATTCGTGATCGCCTCGCAGAAGCGGGGAGTCCAGGTCGCCGACGGAAAAGACGGAGCAACCTGGAGCATCGGGTAGACCAGGTGGTGTGCAGACGGGTAGCATGATGGAGTATGTGGCGTTACTGCGCGGCATCAACGTCGGTGGTAAGAACAAGGTCGTCGTGAGCGAACTGCGTGAGCAAATCGCGTATGAAGGCTTTGTGAAGTACGCTCATACATCAACAGCGGGAACCTTGTTTTTATAGCCGATGCTACGCATGAAGAAGTGCGCTCGTAGCGTCGAGTCTGTCCTAGATCGATACTATTCCTTCCCGATTCGCTTGGCTCTCCTGTCTGGGCAGGAATACCTTATGGAATTGTCTGATCTACCCCACTGGTGGCATGGGGACGCCGCTCGACGCGACGTTCTTTTCTACACACGCGGGTTAGAGCAGGACCACGTACGCCAGCGCATCGAAGCAATGGTGCTGGGAGATGAATCCGTCCACTTTGGCAAGCATGCCGTGTTCTGGGCAAAATTCGACGAGGCCTCGTTCCTCAAGACCGCCTACCACAAGTACCTGATGCGCGAGGACTTTTATCGCCAGGTGACAATCCGCAGCAGTGCGACGGTTGAACGGATCGCTGCAATGCTCTGCGGGACTGATCCTCTAGTGTGATATTTTGCCCACAGCGCCCTTGAGGCCCCTACGCGACTTGAACGCCGTATGCTTGTGTCAGTTCACGACGAAACAAGAGACACGATGGCTGGAAATGATGGACGTCGCGGTGCCGTAAGAAAAACCGGGCTCGAAGAAGGGCCCCAAGGTCGGCACTGGCGGTCACCTCGCGCCGTCGCCTCGAAGGTAAAGGCCCGACGCCCAAGGCCGAGGACCGCACCTACCATCCGCTTTTAAGCGCAAAAAGGCCCGCGAAGCGCGCAGAGGCCCAGGAGGCCGCCATCGCGCGTGCTCGAGCCAAGTCCTCGATCAAGATCGCCGAGGGCCACGAGCTGATCGCCGGCCGCAATCCCGTTGCCGAGGCCGCGCGCGCGGGTGCCCATCGAACGTGTCTTTGTCCTCGACAACGTGAAGGACGACCGCGTTGAAGAAGTTGTCCGCCCGGCCTCAGGGAATGGGAGCGCCGGTCTACGAGGTCTCGCGCCGCGATCTCGAGCTGTCGCAACTGACGGTGCGGTCCACCAGGGCGTCGCCATTGAAGTGCGCGGATACGAATACCGCGACGTCGAGGATCTTAGCAGGACTCTTTGCAGCAGCTGGATATCCCGCTTTTAGTCGCCCTTGATCAGGTCACTGACCCGCATAACCTTGGCGCTGTCTTGCGGTAGTTCTGGGGCTTTTGGCGCGGATGGTGTGATTATCCCTCGAGCGCCGCGGTGCAGGCGTCAATACCACCGCATGGAAGGTGTCGGCAGGAGCGGCGGCACGCGTGCCTGTTGCGCGTGCGACAAACCTGTGCGGGCACTCGAAGACTGCAAGAAGGCCGGTTTCTTCGTTGTCGGCCTCGATGGGGCGGCGACAATCGAATTGCGCGATCTCAAGCTTGCCGATGGGCCGCTGGTCGTCGTCACTGGAGCTGAAGGAGCGGCCTGTCTCGTTTGGTTCGTCAGACCTGCGATCAGATCGTGTCGATCCCGATCGCCCTCGGCGGTGGAATCGCTCAACGCGGCAGTTGCCACGGGAATGCCCTCTACGAGGTTGATTCGCTTCGTCGCGCACGCTCAGAAAAAGTAGCGAAGTTGCTCGTTGCGAATAATGCCCCTGCCTGCGCAGGGGCATTTCTTAAATCTTGCCTTTGCGGCGGCGCTTGATGTCTCTGCGGATGCAGTAGATGTTTTGCGTTTCTAAGAAGTGGTCTTTCGGCGGGTCGGCGGCGTAGAAATACGTTGCACCCCGCGCAAGAGACCAGTGCCCTGGTATTCCTCTTCGAACTGGTGCAGTGTCACGTATAAAACATCGTTCAGAATTGAGTCGTTATTCGCGATGATGTCGCTTGGAGTGCAGTAAAGCTCATGTAAAGAACTCTCCTTCTGCGGACGCGCGGCGCGCGGCAATCAGCACCAGTTCCTCCCGAGCATCGAACGCTGAGCTTTTGCGGGAATCAAACGCGGCGCAAAAGTTCACCCAATCATCAGAAATTCCCGACCATAGCAACTCTTTGAGGTCCGAGCCGATAATGATCTCGGTGCCCGTCCACCCGTGAAGGGCAAGTTCCTCCCTGTATCCGGGAGTCTCGCCGCGTGCGCCGAAACGATTCCAAAAATCAAGGCGGCGTCCCACAGCGTGCTCGGGCGATTCATTGACCGGGTACATCGCTGAATAGCGAGCGACCGACGTTGTAAGAAAACCGGGATGTTTATTGGGATCTCGGTGTTTAATGAAACCCATCGTTCACTCCTTTGCTGCAGGGATGCGCTTTGGCACCTTATTGTGTCTTTTTATTGTGGGTGCAAATCAAAGCGAATAAGGCCGAAATCAGGACTGAGATAGCGTCAGTCAATTACTCACTGAAAAATTTCAGATTCAAGGATGTTATGATCCGATCATGAGTTCAATCGGTCTAATCATCATCGGCTTGGTCATTCTCGTCGGCATCATCGGTGCAGTCGTTCAAGTTTGGCCATCTTCGCCTTTCATTGGTGGAGCAATCTTTGTCTGGGCGTGGATGACGGGGACGGAATTGCCTGGACTGTTTTCGCGATCGCTGCGGTTCTTCTGGGAATTGCTGCGATTCTCAAATAGTGATCCCCGCGCGACAGATTGCCAAAGCAGGAATCCCCAAATCGACACTGGTCTGGGGTGGTTTCGGTGGCCTCGTGGGATGGTTCCTCTCTGCCCTCACGGGACTTGTGGCAGCATTCCCCTTCGGATTGCTCATCGGAATGGTCGTGGCTACCTACATTGCTGAATACCTTCGTGCCACGGACAAAGCAGACAGCAACGGCCTCGACACTCCAAGTTCTGAAAGCGTTCGGGTGGTCTGTTGCCATCGAACTCTTCGCAGCGCTCTCTTCTGCAACGGCGTGGCTCGCCATTGTCATCGTCGGAGCCAAGTGAAATATCGCCACTGATCTTGTGCCTGCGCGTGGGTGTCCTTCCTGCGCGCAGGCCTTTTTATTGTGGAATCAGCGGACATGCGGAATACTGCCTCCCGACCGTTAACGGTCCACAACGCGGCGACAAGGTCGGTAGCACCTGCTTTGCGACAAAGCCCGCTCAACCCGGCCTCGGCAATCCTCGGCTAAACTATGCCTGTTGCGCCTTCGCTGACGCGATCACTTCATATACCCGCTCAACGCATTGAATAACGGAGAAAACATGCCCGCCGTCATCGTTCTCGGCGCCCAATGGGGCGACGAAGGCAAGGGAAAAGCTACCGACCAGCTGGGACAACACACCGATTACGTCGTTAAATTCAACGGCGGCAACAACGCGGGACACACGGTCGTCATCGATGGCGAGAAGTACGCCCTCCACCTCCTGCCCGCGGGAATCCTCTCCGAAGGCGTCACCCCGATCATCGGTAACGGCGTCGTCGTTGACCTCGATGTTCTTTTTCGACGAAATCGAGACCATCACGGCACGAGGCGTGGACTGCTCGCGCCTGCTGATCTCGGCAAACGCGCATCATCCCCGCCTACAACCGCCTCATGGACCAAGCCAACGAGCGTGCCCGCGGCAGCAACCAGATCGGCACGACCGGACGCGGCATTGGCCCGACCTATGCGGACAAGATGAACCGCATCGGTATCCGCATCCAGGACCTCTTCCACCCCGAGACACTGCGCGCCAGGTCGAGGCCGCGCTCGCCCCCAAGAACACGATTTTCGAGGCCGTGGGGCTGCCTACCCTGGACCCCGCCGAAGTCACCGACCACCTTCTGTCCTTCGCCGATCGCATTGAGCCGATGATGTGCGACGTCTCCTTGGTCGTCAATGACGCGCTCGATCGCGGCGAGACCGTCCTCTTTGAGGGGCGGCCAGGCGACCATGCTCGATATCGATCACGGCACCTATCCCTTTCGTGACCTCATCGAACCCGACGGCCGGTGGCGCACTCGCGGGCGCGGGCGTTGGCCCGACTCGCATCAATTGTGTTGTCGGTGTTGCAAAGGCCTACACGACTCGCGTGGGAGGGCCCTTCCCGACCGAACTTACCGACGAGGTCGGCGACGACCTGCGCACGCGCGGCGGAGAATTTGGCGTCACCACTGGGCGCCCGCGTCGTACCGGCTGGTTCGATGCCGTTGTCGTTCGCTACGCGACGCGTGTCAACGGATTGACCGACCTGTGCCTGACCAAGCTCGACGTTCTCACCGGTTTACAAGGAAATTCCCGTCTGCGTCGGCTACGAGCTTGATGGCGTTGTCGTTGATGAAATGCCCCCGGATCAGGTCGATTTCGCGCGCGACCCCCGTCTACGAGATGCTCGAGGGCTGGAGCGAGGACATCACCGGCTGCCGGAGCTTCGATGAGTTCCCCGAGGCCGCACAGAAGTACATCCTTCGCCTCGAAAAGCTTGTGAACTGCAGGATTTCGTCGATCGGTGTTGGTCCCGGTCGCGAGGCAACGGTCATTCGTTTCCCGCTGCTTGGAGAGTAATCCTCCAACACCACGTGATTTTTTAAGGCCGGCGCCGCGTTTCCATGTTGAGGGGAGCGCGGCGTCGGTGCGTGTGGGCGTCATTTGCGCATAAAAAAGCGCGCACCGAGCCGAAAGCGCCTGTCGGCGCGAAGGCCGCTCGTAGCGGCAGAAGTTGGAGCCCGGGGCTTAACAACTCGGTACGCATGCATGAGCATAGAACACGAGCGTGCCATGCGCATGATGGGGCTCCGCGCTGGGATTAAGACCCCGGAGGCATCCATGTGGGACTATAGAGGAATGGAGAACCTCGAGTCATCCCCTCCGAAACTACCCTCGCGCCGCGAACGCCAGCGTGAACTCGCTGCTCAACGCGCGGTGGAAGAACCCGCGCAAGAAAGCCCCACCCAGGTTTCGCGTAGTGTCTCGAGTACGACGACACGATTGAACCCGTGACACTGAGCACAGGTATCATTCGTGTTCGCCACGGTATCCGAGCGGGAGAACTCGCGCTTGCGGCTGAAGGCCGCCACTCGAGCACGCACTCACGAGCATCGGTCGATTAAACCGAGCTTCGTCGCGGCCTCCACACATCCGCTCTTACGGTGCTGTCTCTCTCCGTCGCGACCTGTGCCCTCTGGTTCTCACCATGGGAATCCTGGGCGTGCGCGGTTGTCGTCGCCTTGGCCTCGTGCCTGCTGGCGGCGGGATGGCCATCAGCTGACGAACACGAAGGTCACGGTCCCAGCCCAGGTCACGGTCGGCCTCGCGGGCTGTGTTTCTGCGGGCGTCGTAACTTTCACCGCCGACCTTATGGCGGCAACTGCCGTCATGGGGTTGGGGACGGTTGGCCTTGTGATTGTCGAGGTTTTTACGGCTTCAACGCCGCGTGATTATTCGAAGAGCGGGCGGGTCGTGGGCGGCGCGCTCGACGACTTCTTCGCTCATGAGTTCGATGACCGCGCTGCTCCTGGTTGTTTCCGCGTCTTCATGGGTGACCCTTGCCTCCCTCGCAGGGGTGGAGGATCGCGGTTCCGATCGCTTGCGTGATTGTCTCGTGCACGGTGTGGGGCGATCAGATTGGCGCGAGTTTTCGTTCGCAGTCTTTCGGCGCGCTTGGAGCGGCGCTATTGTCGGGCGTCCTGGCCTCCGTCGCCGTGTGGAAGCTCGGCCAAAGTGCGGACCTGAGTCCGATCGTTCTGCCAGCCTCGCGGCCTATTCGGGGCTGACGACAGCTGTCGTGATTTTGGGAGTGTTTACAGGGAATTGCGGTTTGCCCTGGTTGTCATCGTTTTGGATGGTTTCATGGGGGATACCGAGTGGGCGCGGCCGACGATGGCGATTGCGCGTGGGAGCGCGAAGTTCCTGCTCGCCGCCTTGCCCGTGTACATCATGTTCCGGATCGGCGGGATTTAGCCGATTTCCGAGGCCGTGGCTGCTTAGTAGTGTCCGGGGGCTCGCGTGAAGTGATTAGCCGCGTTGCCTACGTGCCAGATTCCCCTGTTTCCCGGGGAACCTGTGGTGATGGGCCTTCAGGGACCAATTTCGGTTCGCAGATGAAGGTGGGGCCGCTTGGTCTGGATGCATGATGGTCATTCCAGAAAATCTGCCCACTGAAATCGCCCCTCTAGCTTGGATGCTCGGCCAATGGAAAGGCTGGGGGATGCTCAGCGTCGACGAAGGCGAAGACAAAGCCGATCTATGAAGAGGTCGAGGGCCTGATCAGCGGTGTTCAGATGAAGCTCGTGACAAGGATTTACTCTGCGAGCGCGCGTGAATCGATCGATCCCGTCTGGGATGCAGCCACGGGCGTGGCAGCCCTCGAAATTGGCGATCTCATGCGCGAAGAAACGCTCTATATGTCTCTACTTCCCGGGTCCGAGTGCTGCCTGAACCCGGCCAGTTTGAGACCCGTGAAATGGTCGCACAGGGTGCAAAGTGACGGTTATTGCGCTCGTTGGGTGGGGCGCTCCATGGGGCCGCGCATTCAGATGGAAACAGATGCTTTGATTTGTGATCCTGCGGTGACTCTCTACCAACGTTTTTTTCGCGAATGTACGGCCTCGTTGCCAGCGAAATGCTGTGGGCAAATGAAAAGCAGCTTGACGGTGAAGAAGACAAGGTTGAATTGTCGGGACGTCTCATGCGCGTCAATGAAGAGGCTGGTGAAGAGTAAGTGACGCTGGTCGGAGAAGGTTTCTCTTCGGAGATTGGGGAGCCGGCCTCGGTGATGGCGGAAGGGGCGGTGACGCGCAGTGGGTGTCTCCGCTGGCAGAGCTTCCGGCGCTGTTGTGCTCGATGATCTTGACGCTGATCAGACGAAGGGGACTTCGAGAAGCGACTGGCGGCGCGGAAAATACCGCGCAGGAATCCAGGGCGGCCGGCTATGGCGCTATCGCGCACTACGGTGATCCTTCCGGAGAACAGTGGGCTCTAGAAGCTGGTCGCGCGCTGGTTGATCGTCCCGATCTAGCCATCGTCGAAGTTCGCGGACCAGATCGCTTGACGTGGCTTACTTCAATCTCCAGTCAAGTCCTTACCGGAATCGAAGCGGGGAATCGCGGGGAGCTCTTGATCCTCGACCCTCAGGGGCCACATCGAATACGCGGCCGGCGCGATCGACGACGGCGAAAGCCCTCTAGCTTGATGACGGAACGTAGCAGCGCACAGGGCCTTGCGGATTGGCTGAACTCCATGCGTTTCGCGCTCCGCGTTGAAGTCACTCTCTCCCAAGGCTGGTGGATCCTTGGAAGCGTTGGAAATAGTGGTGTTTCCAACTATGAACAGGTCGCGATGACCTGGAATGACCCGTGGCCAGGCGTGGTCGATGGGGAGCGGAGTACTTCCGTGGCTCGCACCCGGGAAAGAACGTCTCCTTCCATATTCACCTGATTCCCAAGGAAAGAGCGCGCGAGTTCTGGCAGGCCTGGAGCAATGACCAGCCCAAGCGCCGCGCAGCGGGAATAAACGCGTGGGAAGCGGTGCGCATCGCGGCGTGGCGGCCTCGTCTGGGATACGAAACCGACGGGCGCTCCATGCCCGCGGAACTGGACTGGCTGCGAACCGCAGTGCACACGAACAAGGGCTGCTACCGAGGGCAAGAAGCCGTCGCACGAATCTTGAATCTGGGGAGGCCTGCACGCCGATTGGTTTTCCTCAATTGGACGGATCCAGGGGCGATATCCCCAGCGGGGGACAATTCATTGAGCTCAACGGTCGTCGCGTGGGAATGGTGACCTCGGTTGCGCGTCATGCAGATATGGGGCCGATCGCGCTGGCACTGGTCTCGCGCGCCCTTCCGCCCCAGGTCGTGCTGGATTTGGACGGAATTGCAGCTGCGCAGAGTTGATCGTGCCGGTCGACGGGAAATCTTCGGTATCGCCGAAGGAACGTCCGGGGGCCGGGATTGCATAATCCCGAATTGCGCCGTCCGGATATTCCGGCACCTGGTGGGAAGTCAATAGGTAGCCGGTAAAGCCTCAGTCTTGCCCGGATGCTTGTCTCGCTGGTAACTATGGGATGGCACAGCTACAAGCGGATGATGAACTTAGAGCCAAGGAGCACTCCCATGCGTGGAATTTTTGCAGCGCGTTACTCGCGCATCAGTGTCGATCGATGGCCAGGTTGTTGGAGCCTTTGATGGTCCGGGAGCCGTTGTCCTCGTTGGGTGACTCATGATGACACGGTTGAGAATGCGAAGACTCTGGCACGTAAGATCGCTGAGCTGCGCATTTTTCGAGGATGAGACCTCGATTCAGGACAGCGAGGGCATCCGTATTGATCGTTTCTCAATTCACTCTCTATGGCGATGTGCGTAAGGGCCGCCGCCCATCGTGGTCGAAGGCTGCGCCTGGGCCTGTGGCAGAGCCGCTGGTTGATGCCGTTGTTGATGAGCTGAGTGCGCGCGGAATCCATGTTGAAACGGGGCGTTTTCGGTGCAATGATGTCGGTCGATCTGGTCAATGACGGACCCTACACCTTGGTCATTGAGGTCTAGGCAAACGTCGTAGGAGGGCCGGAGCTGGTGACAGCTCCGGCCTTTGTCTATCGCACTGATATTCCCTGCATCGCACCGTCATCCGCGCACCGTCGCTTTCGCTTGTCTGGCCACCTCCCTTTGCGGTGCCCCTCTCCCCCTTCCCCGCCCGCACCCGGCCCCTGCCCCGTTTCTCCCCTGCCCCTTCCTCCCCTCACCCCCGGACAAAGTGCGTCATAACGAAGGCGCTGAGTTCAGATCATGTTCTTTCCTTTCGCACTCTGACGCACTTTGTCCGAAGGTGGGCGCGGGATCGGGCATGGGATCGGGCACGGGATCGGTCCCGAAGTACTCTCAAGGCTCCGTAAAAACCCCATCTGCCCTCGGTGAACAAACGCGCGCGGGCCTGGGTTCCCCGTAGTGTGGGAGTCAGTGAAAAACCAGGTCGCCTGCGCCTCGCTGCGATCTGAACAAAGGGAGAAACGATGTTTGAACGCTTTTACGGACCGGGCCCGACGGGTCGTGGTCCTCGCGCAGGACGAAGCGCGCAGCCTCAATCACAGTACATCGGGACAGAGCACCTGCTTCTCGGCCTGATCACCGAAGGTGAGGCGTGGCAGCCAAGGCGCTCGAAAGCCTTGACATCAACAGAGGACGCCGTGCGCTCAGCCGTCATCGACATCATCGGCGAAGGTGAAAAGCCCGTCGAGGGACACATCCCCTTTCACCCCGCGCCAAGCGCGTCTTTGAGCTGAGCCTGCGTGAGGCGCTGCAGCTACCACAACCACATCGGCACTGGAGCATCTCCTCCTCGGCCTGCTCAAGGAAGGTGAAGGCGTTGCTTCGCAGGTCCTTATCAAGCTCGGCGCAGACCTGGGCAAGGTCCGCCAGACCGTGATCGAGCTCCTCTCTGGCTACCAGCGCAATGGCGACGACGGCCGCGAGCGTTGGCGTCGGCGCTTCCTCAAGTGGAAGCGGCCAAACAAACTCCGCAATCCTCGAGCAATTTGGCCGCAACTCACCCAGGCTGCCCGCGAAAAATAAGCTCGACCCGGTGATTGGCCGCCGCACTGAAATGCAGCGCGTCACTGCAGATCCCTCGCGCTGCACGAAGAACAACCCCGTTCTGGTCGGCGAACCGGGCGTCGGTAAGACCGCCGTTGTCGAAAGCCCTCGCCCAGGCAATCGTTGCCGGCGACGTGCCCGAAACCATCAAGGACAAGCAGATCTACAGCCTCGATATGGGCGCGTTGGCTGCCGGTTCGCGCTACCGTGGTGACTTCGAAGAACGCCCTGCAGAAGATCCTCAGGAAATCCGCACTCGCGGCGACATCATCTCTTCATCGACGAGATCCACACCCTGGTTGGCGCTGGCGCTGCGGAAGGCTCCATCGACGCCTCGCAGATGCTCAAGCCGATGCTTGCTCGCGGCGAACTGCAGACGATCGGTGCAACCACCAACGACGAATACCGCAAGTACATCGAAAAGGACGCGGCTCTTGAGCGCCGTTTCCAGCCGGTGAAGGTCGATGAGCCCAGCGTCGAAGAGACCGTGGGCATCCTCAAGGGCCTGCGTGATCGCTACGAGGCCCACCACCGCGTCATCATCACCGACGCTGCGATCCAGGCCGCCGCCGAGCTGGCCGACCGCTACGTCTCGGATCGTTTCCTTCCCGATAAGGCCATTGACCTGATGGACGAGGCCGGTGCTCGCCTGCGTATTTCCCGCATGACCGCGCCGCCGGAGTTGCGTGAGCTTGACGAGAAGATCGCCGAAGTGAAGCGCAATAAGGTGTCCGCGATCGACGATCAGGACTTCGAGAAGGCCGCCTCTCTTCGCGATGAAGAGCAGAAGCTGACCGAAGAGCGCAAGCAGAAGGAATCCAGCTGGCGCGATGGGTCGCGCGACTCGATCGCTGAGGTGACTGAGGACGATATCGCTGAGGTTCTTGCTATGTCGACCGGTATCCCGGTCTTCAAGCTCACTCAGACCGAGTCGCGAAGCTGCTCAAGATGGAAGACGAGCTGCATAAGCGCGTCATCGGGCAGGATGCCGCAGTTAAGGCGCTGGCTCCAGTCGATTCGTCGTACCTCGAAGCGGCCTGAGGACCGAAGCGTCCCGGTGGCTTCATCTTCGCCGGCCCGACCGGTGTGGGTAAGACGGAGCTCGCGAAGGCCCTGGCTGAATTCCTCTTCGGTGATGAGGACGCGCTGATCCAGCTCGATATGTCCGAGTTCTCTGAGAAGCACACGTCCTCGCGTCTCTTCTGGTGCTCCTCCCGGCTACGTCGGTTACGACGAGGGCGGCGACTACTGAAAGGTCTCGTCGTCGTCCTCTCGGTTGTCCTCTTTGATGAGGTTGAGAAGGCTCACCCGGATATCTTCAACTCCCTGTTGCAGATTCTGGAAGAAGGCCGCCTGACTGATTCTGCAGGGCTGCAAGGTTGACTTCAAGAACACGGTGATCATCATGACCACGCAACCTTGGCACGCGCGATATTAATAAAAGGGCTGCTCACGGGCTTCGGTCCACCGAGAACATCACTCACGATTACTCGCGCGCGTCAGGTGAACGAAGGCTCAAGCAGCACTTCCGTCCGGAGTCTCTCAACCGCGTGGACGGGGTCGGTGCTTCCCACCGCTGGACAGGAGACTGGTCCAAACGGATCGTGGATCTGATGATCGCCAACGCCAAGCGTACGGGAGCTCAGGATAGAGCTCCAGATCACCGACGAGGCGCGCGAGCTGCCCGCCGACCGCGGTTTCGATCCGTTCTGGGCGCTCGCTCCGCTGCGTCGAGCGATTCAGCGCGATATCGAGGACGCGCTTTCCGAGCGCATCTCTGCGGGACATCCTTCCCGGGCAGGTTGTCACTGTGGCGGAAGGGAGAAGGGCGCAGAACGCGAGTTCACCTTCAACGGCCAGTGAGGCCGTAAGCGGTGGACGTCCTTGGGTAGTTCCTTGAGTTCGCCGTGACTTGTTGTACGGGCCGGCCGCGGTCTGCGAATTGTTGCGCGAGGCCCCGCCCGGTTTGTGCACTCTGTCCACAGCACTCAATACGTACATGAATGTAATTTCTGCGAATCATGAGATTCCGGGAAAAAGCTCGAAGTGACCTGTGAAATTGAACTCAGTTCCTCAAATGAGGGCAGTGCATGGGACACCAAAAGAGGTCAACTTTAAGAATCGACACCTCTATCCTGTGCAAAGGTGGTGAGAAGTAAGTCAGCAGAAGAATAGTGTTCAGCAAGCGCATGAACCGACGCCGGATCCCGGCTGCGTTGGTTGCAGCTTTTCACTGTCACTGTTTCAACTCGCCATTCTTCACCAGACGTTACGACCGCTGAAGTCGACGTCGATGACGGCGGCATTTGGGTGATTGAATTCTTCGAAGAAACTCGTTGTACCTGAACTATGATTCCCGAATCCTCGACGGCGCTTTCGAGCAAAATACCACGGAATTCGATATCGGGCAGTCCGGCAAATGATGTGACTTTACCGATAATCGACGCTCACTCGGTTGCCCCGGTTGATGTTGCTCAGGTGTCACTGGGTGCCCGCAACTGTCGCCCGAAAATGCCGCGTTGTTCAGGGGCGGCTCGCGCTTGGTATATGGATGCCTCGGGGACAGGTCTGGCTTTCCCAGGTATCAGCCTTCCATCAACCGCCTACACGGATGAGGCGCAGTTGCCACCGACATGGATCAGGCGTTGCAACTATTTCAAAGGGTACTTTTTGCGATCTCCCCGCGTGCTGGACGTCAAAGTGGGTGTGACTCGCGAGGGGCAGCTCGACCGTCTCAAGTCCGCGACATCAAGGGAGCTGTCGGCTAACGCGGGTGATGCTGACGCATGTTGGTGAACAGCCCGTCGCCTTGGATACTCGCAACGGGGTTCTGGTTCTTCCCGATTGGCTCCCTGCGCAATCTTGCAGATGATGATTAGCGCTTTCCGTTACCCACTCAGGATGTCGGCGGATTCCTCTTTTCGGATCCTGCCGCTTTAACTGATCGTGAGACAGATCTTGGTCCCTCTCAAGGGTGGTTGCGGTCACGAAGGTCGCGTCAAGTGACGGGCTTCAGGACTCCCGCGCGTCCTGTCTTTCATAAAGGGATGCGCGTATGGGGCGTGGGCAAAATCGGGCGCATGTGTTCGTAACTGCACCGGATCCCAGCCTGGACAATCAGATGATCGTTCACTCCCTGAAAGAGAGGCAACGACGATCGTCTTTAGCAAACCGCACTCAGTCGTCCTGGATGACACTGCTTCGGGATCCGCTGTGACCGCTGCAGCGCAATATGGTCTTGATTGGATGACTGGGATAAGCAGGACCCGAATCTTGATAAGAAGGAGAAGGAAGAAGATTGCTCCTCAGATCACGGACCAGATTGCTGATCCGAGACAAGATCACAGCACGCCTCCCGACGCAGTCGATGGTGGGATTCGGTGACCGCCCGGGACGCCTGCAGCTGACTCTTCCCGTTCTGAACAATGATTCCAGACGCGGACGGCGATGTTCTGACTGCTCGACGTGACCCGATCCTAATTTGGGCGGGTCCGCACACGCACTCCTTGATGCCCCGCACTGCGAGATTCTGAATGACTCGCTGATAACTCAAACGCGAAGTACCTCCTTTCACCTACGAGGGCCTCAGATGGCCAGGCAGTTGACACCAAGCAGGTGACGGTGACCGTCCACCGTGGGATATGAATTCACGGGTCCCAGAAAGCAGCTGCGCGAATCCGGGAATTATCGCTCTACGGACATCCGCGCGCAGATTGAGATACAACGTGCTGACGGATTGGCGGGACGGACGGTGGGCCGATCTTCTTGTCTGTGCGCGTACTGGAAGGAATCGAGCTGCAGGAGTTTCCGTGAGGAAGGAACTCTGCAATTCGTGACCTGGGCGCCAGCAGTGAGATTCACACCGGCGCTTTGGAAGTTTCCTGACGGCGTACGACCGCTTCGAGACGTTTGACCGTCGATGTCCAAAATCGGTAACCTTCCGCCGGGTCGTAACGCGGACTTCTATGTCGCGCGTGCTGGCGAAATCACGATTGTTCTCCCTGTGGCCGATGACACCGGTCAGCGGTGGCAACCCTCGTGGTTGCGCTCGTTGCTCCTGCAGGCGCGGCCAAGATCCACTCCGGATCTTGAACTGAACCGTCAACTGTCGTCACAGGCAGGCTCTTGCAGTTCCACCTACACGGTGAGTGATGGTCCCGCGACCGCTGGGCGTGGTCCGGTCCGATGTTGTCAAGTTGATGAACAGAGCGGTCCCCGTCGCCGGACGACTTGGCAGTTCTTCCTGCGGGTGGTTTCCGCCCTTGTCGCTCCGCTGACAATGGCTCCGATCCCGCCGGTGGCGTCTTGGTCGTTCAGCAGGTCGAGGTTCCCGGCGAGCCTCGGACTGGAGATTACCCTGGTTGACCGACACCTCTTGCGCATCACTGCGCCCGCAGATGTTGGATTCGTCGGTCTCCGCTGACTATCGTGGTCTCCAACGGAACGAGATTACGGCCCGTGCACGTGTGACCGTGGTTCCTACGACTGCTGGGGATACGAAACTCCCGCCCGAGGCTCCCACGGCAGGCCGCACTCGCGGTGCGCCGTCGGAGATATCGCCTCGGTACCGGTGCTTTGCCAACGACCGTTCTCCGCTTCAGGATTGACTCTGAAGGTTGACCCGAGTCTTCAGTACGCGAACGGGCCGTGGAGCTGCGCCTTTCGTGACCGGCAGGGTCCGCCTCGAGGCCGGCAATACACCTGGTGTCGTGCACGTGGCCTGCACGGTTCGCGATAAGCGCCGGAAACATGGCAACCTCAACGGTTGCTGCCAGGGTTCTGGAGAAGAACGGAACGAGATGCTCAGCCTCAGCCGAAGGCATTGACTGCGTGGGCGAGTGGCAGTGAAACAACGCTTGAATTTCCCTGCCTTTGAGCGTGTATCCGGTCCCGACGGTGACTCGTGACTCTTAGTCGCATCGAGCGATCCCCGACACAGGGCACCGTCGAGCTCGGCGTCGAGTTGGCTGGGAATACACTCCTGCCCCGAATACCATTGGAACCGATGTCTTCACCACCATCGTTGAAGACCGTCAGGGCAAGCGGGCCTCGGCGCGAGTCCGCGTTGGTATCGCGCCTCCGGCTGCGCCCAGACCAGCCGCCAACGGCAGTACCGAGACACGGTTCACGATACCCGTCCCTAATAGGCAGCTCGGCGTCGCTGGTCGCACCGGCTGACGCGTGATCCCGATGGTGACACGATTTCGCTCGTTCCGGGTTGCTTTGCGAGACCACGACGGAAGAACTCAAGCGAAAATTCACGGTAACTCCATCTTCCTGACGACTCCACTGCTGCCGGACGCTCCTACTTGGTGTCCTGCGGTCACGGATAATCGCGGCGGTGTTTCACGTAGCACGTGACCATCAACGTCGCATGGCGATGCCAACTTCAACCGCCGATCGCGCGCGGTGAGCCGTCGTTTCCACCTCGCAGCTTCCCGCCAGGGCGGAACTCTCAAGGTCTCGGTCTTTGGCCAGCGCAGATCCCGGCGGCGATGTCAACGCCTCCGCGTCGGCACGACGAAGGCCGAAGGCGTCGGGGTTTCCGGCTCTGACCTCGATGATTACTCCGAAGGAAGGCGCATGCTGATTCGTCTGCACGATCGCTGACGCTGATGGTTTGGGATTCCTCGGCGGTTGTGTCCGTCCTGGACTGGAACGCAAAACTGCACGGCTAATGACACCACCAAGGTTCCCGTCAGTGCAGAGCCGGCGAAGATGTCTCCTTGGACGCGCCTCACTATTCGTCGTTGTTCGCGACGGTCGCGCCACGCATTACCAATGCACGGCGACGCCGTCCCTCACAGCTGTCGATGAGGGAATGACGCTCGCGATGACCGCCACGTTCGCTTCCGCTGAATTCGAGGTGGTCTGGTAGGTCCTCCTTCTCCTTCGAAGTCTCCGATGGGCGGCGGGGACGACTCAGCGTTGGCCTCGACACTGGCTCTTCCCACCCTGAAGGTCCGAGGGCAGGCCAAAACCAACTGTCACTTTACGTTCCGACCGGGGTCAGGGGTCGCTGCGGGTGAAGACCACCGCAGTGATCGATCTGGCACAGAATGGTGCGTGACCCAGAAGGTGCGGATCCACTGGCTTCAGCTGGTGCAGGATTTCGAACCTCCCGAGGGCGCGGTGGCACTAGCGCGGCGGGCACACGTTTGCTCGCGCTGCGCCGATGTTACGACCGCGCCAGGCGGTTGGCATGGTGACCGTCGGCGCCGATCGACGCTCGGTGCGGTCGGTGAGTCGCTGCATTACGGTTTGATCGCATCGACTCGCCCCCTCATCCGGGTTTCCGATGCGCTTTTGGAGACAGCACGATCGGGCGGACTCGAGTCGTCGATCTGACTCGTTACACGATCAGCCTTCCCGAACGCCCATTCGCGTTGTCGGTGCCTCCACATCAAATTGGTGAAGGGACCGTCGATCCTCAGGGCACCAACCGAAATATCACCCGCGTTGGATTCCGCGGGCGGAATGCCGGTGAGGTGCCGTTTGATGGATGCGACCGGCGATCCGGACCGTATCGTCGAAGCAAAGGTACGCCTCCGTCGTCACGACCGCCCCGATGCTCCGACAGAATGTCTCGGTCGCGGCGACCGGCCCAGGAACTGTCTGGTCACCTTCGAGGCGGGGCCGACCAACGGTGCGACATTACCGGATTCGGCTGCACGGGACCGTGCAACCGGCCGCAGCTATTCTTGCGAGTCTGGCTCGTGCCAGATTGACAGCCTCCGAGAACGGTGTTCGCCACTCCTTCACGGTTGTCGCACCTGCGCGGTCAGCACCTCCGATCTCGGCTGCTCGGCACGAAGTTCTCGATTGATATGCGTCCTGAGGCGCCGCTTCCTCCATGTCAGCCGAAAACGGTGCAGTATCGTGCAGTGCAGGAGACCCCCGCGGGCGGGATCGGCAATCAGGAGCTACACGCTCACGTCTGTAAGGGTGGTGCCGCGCGTCGAGATTGGGGTCTTGCCAGAGCTTGACCGAATACCGAGGTCAGACGGTCTGCGCAACGGACAGGGCTACTCGGTTGCGATCTCCGGCGTAACGGAGCAGAAGAGCAGCCGTCACGTCACAGAACTCGCGGTCGTTTCCCTTCGGACCGCCTGGGCGCACCGATGGTATTCGCGTCGAGCCTTGGTGGTTCAGGTGACCGTGGACGTCGCTTCGCTGGCCGACTAATGCGGGTGGTGCCGAAATCACGCGCTACACCATCGGGGTGAACGCCGCTCCGTTGGCGAGATTGGTGGAGATAAGGGCATTTGATACTGGCCGAACTCGCTACCGGTGAGAACTACGTGTGATATCCGCGCCTTCTGACTGGCGCGATCAAAGCTCAGTTGTCTGAGGTTGCTTTCCAGGTCTACACCTCGCGTCTGAACCGGATGTGTACGTCCCTTCTCGGCCGATCGACACGTCAGCGCAGACGCGAGGTGAACGGCATCGCTGTCAAGCACCGGGCGGGCTTCAACAATGCAAGTTCACTTCGAGCTGGATCTTGCGCACAGCTAGCGGAAATGCTGACAGTGGCATTCCATTGCGACCAGCGCAGACCATTGATCTCGTGCCGATGGTGATTCCATCCCAGATCTTCATCCGCCAGGTCAGGTAGATGTGCCAGGATGCTGACCAACGTCCTGGTTTCTTTCGTCGCGACTGGCGAAGGCGAACATCGAAAGCCCTGTCCGTCTTCACGAGTCACCAGATGAGCAACGACACTGTCAGTCGTCAACTGGGATCCGACCCCGCCGGGCTACCTTCCGCCCCGACGAGGTCGTGTACTGCTGGCGGATACGACAAATGGCAGTGAGTTCTGGGAAAGACCCTCCATGGGCAGGTTCTTCAGGGCAGCAAGACCGTCGCTGAGCGGCCAGGTGATCGAAGTCGAATCAGGTTCACGTAATTCCCTTGGGAACCACGGCGTGGGAATTGCAGCTCTCCAGGGACCAACAGTCGATACGGTCGAGACTCAGCGTTCCAGGTGCATTTACCGCAACTGCGACGCATGTACTGAGAGGAAATGCCCGGTGCGCAGATAGCACAGTGCCAGATGGTTAGCCTGACTCTGCCTTCCACGTGGGCCGCCGACGCGCCCACTTGAAGTGCTCGATGTGGGATGGCTTCTCGCGAAGCTGCTGCGACCTTCCTACACTCGGGGCGGTGCGGGTTCGTCCCTTTCGAAACCGGTGTTCGACTGAGCAAAGCTAACGTCGGAAATCTCGGTGAATTGATCGCGAGATCACCTGTTCGGTGGAGATAGGTCGTGACGCACACTCCCTCCGCCCCGCCTTGCAGCGCAAGCGCCACCCACAATCCAGCCATGCACATCACTCGATGCATGAAAGATGAATGGAGTCCCTCCCATGGCGCTTGGCACTTTCAAGATGCCAGCATTTCGCAGAAACCTTCGCTGGCCTCGTCGAGCGGTATTATTTCCCAAAGCGCTTCTGGATAGAACCGGTGATCGCCTGGCACCCAGCAACCATGTTCGCCAGACACCTCCTTCTGGAAGATGCGCCGGGTACCGGAAAGACCGCTCTTGCCCGCGCTATTGCTGCGACCATTGCGGGTACTCATTCGCGTATTCGAGTTCGCCGACTGTATGCTCAGTGACATCACCGGCGTGAATGTCTACGACCAGAAGAACAACGAGTGGCATTTCATGCTCAGGCGAGTTTTCGCGATCCATCGTCTTGGCCTCGGCAAAGTCAACCGCGCCTCGCTAGGCTCAGTCCGCTCTCCTGGAAGTCATGGAAGAAGCGCAGGTCACGGTCGATGGCGTCACTCACGCTGCCTCGTCCGCCATCGCGGTGATCGCAACGCAGACCCGGTGGAGCAGGCGCGTACCGCTCCCCGAGCGCAGCTTGACCGTTTCTTGATGAAGGCCTCGGTCGGCTTCTACCCCTCGCGTGCAGCCATGGCGAAAAATCCTCGACAGTTCAGCCCCGGACCGCTCCAAGCGCCTCAAGCCTCTGCTGGATGGTAGCGGGTTGCGCCGGTTTGACTGCGCAGACCTCACCGGGCGCTGCCGCTGCCCGAGTACGTTGCTGCCCTTGCCGAGGCCGCGCAGATGACGGCGCAACCGTGGGTGTGTCGACCCGTGGCGCCATCGGCATGGTCCGGTGCGCGCGCGTGTGCGGGCCGCTGCTCAGGGGCCTGCTGTCTCCCCGATGACATCGAGGCGCTCGCTGCACCCGTGTGGGCGCACCGCATTGTCGTCGACGGATGCCAGCCTTCTCGGGAGCGACCGCGCAGGGCGTGATTGCTCGCGCACTGTCTCTCGGTTCCGCCCCGGCGGTGGGCGCCTGACAATGCGCGCATCGCTGCAGTATCGAGTAAAGGTGGGTGATCGTGGGCTGGGCACTCTTCTGGTAAGCGTGCTGAGCGCTCATCCTTGGCCTCGGCGCGCAAATCTGCGATGAGTCTCTGAGCAGGCTCCGCCAAAGGCATTGCGCGTTTTGCGCATTCCTGTTGCCTCGGCTCCTGGCATGAAGTACCGCCGCCATGGCGCGCGTTCAGTGAACTTCTGTCGGTTGGGCTGTTGGTGCCTCGGTACTCCTTGCTGCACTCGTCTCGTACCTGTGGGGTTGGGTCAAGCATTCTTTATCGCCTGCGCAGGTGCAGGGGGCTCTCCTTGTGCCATCATCTGGTGGTGTTCCCTCCCTCACGAGGGTTTCGAGTTCGTCTTCGCGCCAGCTGTTGTTTGCCGGGCAGACGGCCGTCCAGCGAGTACTGCAGAAAACACCTCGGATCGCCGTGCGCTGGTGGCTTGATCGAGCTTCCTATTGCGTCCTCAGCCTTGCAGTTCTTGGTCCACGCCTTTTTGGGTGGTCGTGAGGAATCTGGGTGAGGTTTTTCTCGGTCGCCTCACCGACCGTGGCGTTGTCACTGTCGGTCCCGCTCGCGCGCTGAGCCGATCGCTTAGGTTTGATTCGTCTATCGGCACCTGGTCTAAGCCTGTGGTTTTGTACGTTCACCCCAAGACGATCCGTATTCCTTTCGATGCACACGGGTATTCACGCGGACGTCGAAGGCGTGGCAACAGCAAACTATCCTCGTCGGATGTGTGCTTTCCATGCCTTGCGCGATTACGTTCCCGGTGATGACCGGCGTAATGTGCACTGGCCGATGAGCGCACACACGGGCCGCTTGGTTGTCCGCCAATTCGAGAACGCGTCGTTCTCACCGCAGTCATTTTGGATACTCGTCTTGGACGGTGGAGCGATCGAGATTCCTTTGAAAATGCGGTGTCGGTTGCGGCTTCCTTGCGGTTACAGAATGGCTGCTTCTCGAAATGTGTCGCTGTCGACTGTCACCGATTGGTGACGACGACTGCCTACCAGATACTGATGCCCTGTGTGCGATTCAGGATTCCGGTGAGGAAGACCTGATGGCTCGCCTGCGCGGGCCCAGTCGCGGGCGCCCAGGCCTCCGTCGTCACCGTCGTTGTCGCCCGACTGTCGATGACAATCAGAGCGTCGCGTTGATCTAGCGCGATTCCGATCAACGTGCGCAGCGCAGTTGTCCGAGATTCGCCCGGGACGCGAAGATGCGTCAACGAGTCATGGAACCTTGGCGGATTGTCGCTTCGCTTGACGATCTGCCTCGACTGGTAACGGCAGGGGGTCGTCCTGATAACACATCGACACAAAGGCCTTCATCTTGATGCGACGCAGGCTTCGAGTATCGCGCGCAGAGTTTTGCCCTGGTTCCTCATCGGCCTGGTTGCGCTTTTCCTTCAACAATCTGGATTCACGAGGGCCGTATTCGGTTCGATGGGCTGGCTTGCGTGCCGCCGGTGCTGGAGTTCTGCTGGGCTTTTCGTTGGGTGGGCCTCACGTCCTTCTGGCGTTGGGATGCGATCTCTTCGAGTGCGGGGATCATCGCGACCCACTTCCTCTGTTGGCGGGTGGCGCTTATCCCTCGACGACTTTCTGTGGCGCTTCCGACTGCACGGACTCTGCGGCTCTTGGTTTTGCAGGTCGTGTATTCGTGGAAAAGACCTGTTAACTGTGTACCCCTCCGGCCTCGGCGTACATCGGTCCCACGATGGTTCCGTGGCTGACGGGACTCCTGTGTTCTTTCATCGCAGCTCTCCTCGTTCTGCGGTCAGGACGCGCGATCGCGGCGATTCTTCCTGTTGCGGTCATCGGTATTGTCGGCATCGCGTGGGGTAAAAGTGGAACTTTCCGAATATCTACCTGGTCGTCCCGTGCGGTGGGCGCTCGCGCCGGATGGTGCGCGTGGGCGGGACGGTATCGTCGCCTCGAGGCCGGTCTGAGACGTTCGCGTCGGAGGATCGATCGATGCCGATGCGCACGCGACCCTGGTGAGACTACTCGGGGAGGCTCGCAGGGAACGATCCACGTGGGACGCCAAGTGCGGGTGGACTCTTGGTGATTGCCTTGGTTGCGGGCGCGGCTGTTCCACTGACGAACCTTTATGGCCCGTGGTATTCGCGTATCGTTCTGCGTGATGTCGTCCAGCCTCCGTTGGATGCTCGTCGGTATCCTTCGCCTTTGTCTGCTTTCCGCCACTACAACGTGGATCTCAAAGAAGACACTGATTGATTCACGTGGATGGTTTGCCTGAGGCGCGCGCGTGCGTATCGGTGTCATGGATAGCTACGACGGCACGACGATGACCATGTTGTCGCCGGTGGGGACCGTCAAACGGCTATATTCATGTCGGATCGACCTTGCCTCAGCACAAGCCTGTTGAAGGCAGCTCGACCGCCCGGATGTCGCGAAGACCTCTGCAGCTTCTGGGGCCGTGGGTTCCCATCGCGGGAACCCCTCGACCATGAGTCTTCAACCAGGACAGCTTCCGCCTCGGTACTCAAGCTACCGCTGACGACGACTCTCGGGACGGTCTTTACTACGATGCGTGGGCTAATGCCACTGTCGACCACGAAAGAATGTCAGGGGCGGGAACATGGAGTACTCCACGGGTCGATGATCGTTCGATCTGGTCTGATGGTCAGCTCTCCGGAACGCACGCCGTGCCCTATACCGGTGGAGCTACCGGTGTTCGGATAAAGTTCGAGTTCGCGACCCAGAAGTCTGCTGCCGAGCAGGGAGACCTCGCTAAAAGCTCGCGCGATCGAACGTCACCTGAAGGAAGGGCTTCTACGAGCGCCGATGATCCCAAGTCCCGCCCGGGTAGCCGCGCGGACCGTTTGACTCGCATGCTCGAAAGCGAGCAGATGATCGGTGACGATGAGCAGTACTCCGTGCTCATAGCGCCCTTATGCTGCACAGCCTGGGTACGAACGCTCGCGTTGTCATGGGCGCCTACCCGAATGACTCGAAGGGGAGACGATGACCTGCGCGGTTCGGATATGCACGCGTGGGTTGAGGTTGAATTCAAGGTGTCGGCTGGGCGATTTTTGACCCGACACCGCCCAGGGATCGAAGCCGATTACAGGAAACCCGTCCTCGCTCGGTGGTGGTGTTGTTGTTGTTGTTGTTGTTATTTAGTTGCACTTGGGTTGGTTCTGGGTTTGCTTGCCACCACACCTTCCATTTGGGTGGGTGGCTGTGATTGCGGACGTG